>MDTA01180536.1_pt1 | contig 14950 bp, 12 predicted proteins | sample 811151 | NCBI WGS metagenome assembly MDTA01 (sample SAMN05326648, study PRJNA326480) | marine metagenome | isolation source: seawater | place: Indian Ocean: South | collected 2010 | reverse complement strand
TACATGGCTTCGTCGAAGTGCTCGCCCTCATTCTGACGTCGCTCTTCCATGTGTTGTTCGAAATCTTGACGTCTGTTACCGAGGTCGTCCTGCTGCCGGTTGATCCAGTAGTCCTGACGCTCTTTGTTTAACTGTTCCCATCTTTGGTCGATATTTCGCATCTCTTTATGGAAGGAGCGCTCAAGTTCGATTCGATCTCTTTCTAAAGCTATTTCTTGCTGCATCCATTGTTTTTCGACTTCGTACATGGCTTCGTCGAAGTGCTCGCCCTCATTTTGACGTCGCTCTTCCCAATCGCGCACAAACTCTCCTTCACGCGAATTTAACTCCTCAAGACGTTCAGCCATATGTGATTCAAAGTCGTCATGAGGTTGAGCTGATGCCTCTTGAGGAAGACAAAGCACAACAGCAGAGAACAGTGAAAAAAATATTGGGAGAATCTTCATATAAAAACTCCAGGTTATGTTTAGAAATGCTGGCTTTTGGCACAGCATTTCTAAAGGTGAATGATATATTTAGGTGTACCGTTTTAAGCGAAAAGTTAGGGTCTAAAAATTTCCTCCGTCGTTCAGTCCTATGTATAGGTCGCCACCTATCACAGCTGTTTCCCCATCAAATCCGCGTAGCGTTGGCTTAAGTATTTGTAAAGATGTAGGAAGGTCGCCAATGACAGTAAAAGTGATAGTTCCTAAAATACCGGAACCACTGAAACCGTCGGATTGACCCATAACAGCACCACCAGCTTTTAATAAGCTTCCGCTGGCATTAGGTAGTGGGATTTGTCCTGGAATGAAAGCTCCTGGAGTTAGCCCTTTAAACGTAAGAACATCAGGGTCGAAATTTACATCAACTCCCCATCCGGAAATTGGTTCAACATCAACTACACGTATTTCAACTATTACGGTTTGATTCGTGACAGAAATTACGACTGGCTGTATTGAATTGGGAGCTCCGACCATTGAGGTTTCATTTGTGATAGGTTGGTCGTAATCTTCATCATGGTCGTAATCTTCATCATGGTCGTAATCTTCATCGTGGTCGTAATCTTCATTTTGGTCTCTTTCATACCAAAAGTCTTCACGCTCCCGCTCGATTTTACGTAGCTCTACTTCTAAATCTTCAAACTCCCGTTCTTGTGCACGATCAAGACGTTCCCATTCATTGGGATCCATTCCACGTTGGCTGTTGCCAAGATCTTCACGTTTACGGTGAAAATCTTCTTCAATTTGAATGCGTCTCTCATCGATAGCGATTTCTCGTTCCATCATGTCTCGTTCGAAACTATAAACTTCTTCATCGAAGTTTTCGCCTTCTTCAGCGCGAATTCTTTCGGCTTCACGTTCAAATTCAGCTCTTCTTTTTCCAATTTCGTTGCGTTGGCGATTAGTCCAGAAATCTTGGCGCTCTCTGTCAAGCCTACTGAACTCCTCGTCTATCTGCTCGTATTTCCGATCCATCTCCTGATCAATGCGTTCCCATTCTTTGGGATCCATGCCGCGCTGGCTTCTGCTGAGTTCCTCGCGTTTGCGATTGCCTTCTTCATCGATTTGGATGCGTCGTTCATCAAGCGCAATCCGCCTTTCCATCCACTGGCGCTCTATGTTATGCGTTTCTTCATCGAAGTTTTCGCCTTCTTCAGCTCTCCGTCGCTCCGCTTCCTGTTCGAACTCTTCTCGCTGATTTTGTATATCGTCGCGTTGGCGATTAGTGTAGTATTCCTGACGTTCGTTATTAAGATCTCTTCGCTTTTTATCTAGTTCAAGATCCTCGTAATCTAGTTCTATTTCGCGTTTGAGGAATTTGCGTTCGGCCTTGTATTGATTTTCGTCGAAATACTCACCTTGTTCGCTTTTTTGAAGAGCCCAATCATTCTCAAACTGCTCGAGTTTCATCTCGATTTCGTTGCGTCTTCTTTCAAGCTCACTGTCTTGGGCAGAGGAGGGGATCCCAGCTCCGAAAACAGCAACTAGCGCAAGGCTAAGATGTAGGAATGTTTTTCGCATGTCTAAATTCTCCTGATGTAAAAAGTCTTTTAATTCCCAATTTTTCAGAAATCCAAAATGTACGGAAAGGGAAGTATAAGGCAAAATAGGCTACCGAGACATATTAAATTTGAGGTAAAAACCCAACAAAGGTAGTGATGGATATCACATAGTAAGCAAAAAATAGGGCAAAAAAGTCGCGATACAGCAAAAAACCAGTATGATTTGTCTATTTTCTCTGGTTATGTGCATCCAGATCGAAATGTGAGCGTAAAGTTGGATTGTTACGAATATAATCGGTGACCTCCATTACGATATTTTCTTGAAGTTGGATGCTTAATCCACCGTCTACGGGTAAAAGTATGCCGTTTATAAAAGAGGCTTCCGAAGAACACAAAAAGGATATGGCGTGAGCGATATCATCGGGTATACCTGTTCGTCGAACGGGATATTGTAACTCGAATAATCTAAAACCCTCGGCATTTCCGTGTGTCTGCCAGGATTTTTCTCCTGCTTCTGTAACGATATGGCCTGGAGCTATTGCATTGACAGTTATTCCTGTCGGACCAAAGTCAATAGCCATTTGGCGTGTGAGTCCAATGACTGCGGCTTTTCCTATTTCATAAGTAAGCATTTTTGCGGCTTGTAGAAGGCCGTGTACGGAACTTATATTGATAATTCTTCCTATTTCCTGGGGGGCGGGTTGATTACTACTTAGTTTGTTGCCGGCATGATGCATAGAATCATAGTTAGGAGGTGGACCGGACGATTGCATGGCGGGAACAGCAAAGCGGGCTCCCAAAAAAAGGGCGTCAACAAGTATAGCTATGCTTTTTCGGTATCCTTCGATGGTTATTTCGGTTGCGCTTCCGTAAGCACCGTCAGGTGGGCCAAAAGCATTCTGTATAAGAATATCTAAACGGCCGAAATGACTCATGGTGAGCTCTACCATTTTTTCAGCGACGCATTCTTCAGCAACGTCACCGGCATATGCAATTGCGTCGCCACCTTCCTTGCATATAAGTTCCGCACTTTTTTTTGCACTTTCGGCTTTGATGTCGACTGTGAGTATCTTAACTCCCTTGCGTGAAAGGTTCAGTGCGCTAGCTAAACCAATACCCGCACCTGCCCCTGTAACGATTGCCACCTTTTTTTGTAGGCTTTTTGACATATTGAGAGACTCCATTGGTAATAGTTTACAGAGGCTGGGCCGAGTTTATAAAATGGTAGCCATGACCCAAAAGGGTTTGTTGCCCACATTGTAATCTGCTAATTGAGATAAGTTGCCGTTTTGTTGGTTAATTTTAAAGGATCTGATTTTGTCAGCCGTTTCTCCTGCACAATAGAGATATTGTCCGGTGGCTTCGATGTTAAATGAGCGAGGACTAGAAGGTACGCAGAAAAACTCGGGTTGTTTTAAAGAATCATCTTCTGCTATTGCCATGCGAACGATGCTATCGTGTCCTCTATTTGAACCATATAACCATTTTCCATTGGGGTGGACCTCAATGTGAGCGGTGGCTCCTGTATTATTGGTCGCTCCATCTGGTAAGCTGGACAAATGTTGCTTTGTTTCGAGAAGGCCATTTAAACGATTGTATTGGAAACTAGTTATTGTCATACCTTGCTCGTTAATGACGTAAGCAACATCTCCACTTGGGTGGAAACAAATGTGGCGGGGTCCTGTTTGTTCATCTATGGGATTGAGACGAGGAATCGTATTGTCTGAGAGCTGTCCTGTTTCTTTATCAAAAATAAACTGTCGTATATGATTAGTCGGGCAAACATGAGGCACGAACACAAAGGAATCGTCAGGAGTAATATAAACCGCGTGCGCCTTTTCTCCTGTTTGTATATACTGTACTTGGTTTCCAATTGAGCCATTAGACTCAAGTTTGTGAACAGTGATTCCTCCTCCCCCATAGTAGGCGGTTAGTAAAAAATTCCCGTTGCTGTCTATTGCCATGTGGGCGGGAATGTCTATCCCAGTATTGACTTGATTTTGATGGGATAAATTGCCGGTAGCTCGGTCTATTTTGAAGCTAGAGATGGTAGTTGATTCCACGTGAGCGTCGTATAGGATTTCTAGTTTTGGGTGTAGACACAGGGCTCCCGATGGGCCGTACGCTGGGTTTGTAGAGCGTAAAGATAGAGCGCCATTGGAGCCAATATTATAGACGGAGATGGTCTCTTCTCCTGTCTCAGACACAAAAATTATCGATTGTTGGTTACTTTTAGTCATTTTTGGCACTTTTTCTCCGGATGAGTCATTTGAATTTGGGAAGCCATTGGTCGTGCTCTTTGATGAGATCATTACAGAGTGACCTAATGTCGTCTATTGAAAGCTCTGCTGATGTGTGTGGATCAAGCATAGCCGCTTGATAAATATGATCTTTTTTTCCAGTAAAAGCAGCTTCCAAGGTCAGTAACTGGGTGTTGATATTTGTACGATTCAGTGCGGCGCATTGTTCTGGTAGATCGCCTACATAAGTTCCCTGCACGCCATTTCGATCTACCAGACAAGAGACTTCAACACAAGCGTTTCTGGGCAAGTTAGTTATCAGGCCTTGATTTAGTACGTTTCCGCCGATTACTACAGGTTCGCCCGTGGTAATCGCTTCCATGATAAACGACCCGTATTCATGGCTACGCTTATGGGTTAGGCCATCTCCACGTAAAGATTTTTTGTTTTCTTTCCAGCGTTCGATTTGGTTAATACACCGCCGAGGGTATTCATCGAGTGGAATATTGAATTCTGTTACCAACTGGGGGTAGCTTTTTTTAATAAAATAGGGCAAATACTCAGAAAGATGTTCCGACGATTCTGTAATGTAATAGCCAAAATTAAGCATCATGTATAGCCGTACCATATCGAAATTCTTCTCTGGACCTTTGCGCCAATTTTGGAGTCTTTGTTTAGCTCGTTTCTTTATTTCTGGATAAAGGTCTTTGCCTCCATCAGTGATCTCGAGCAACCAGGCCATGTGGTTAATTCCAGCTATCTTCCACTGCAGATTTTTTACTTCGTCCAACATATCCATGTTTTTTAATAGGGTGGAAGTACAAGCTTGAACGGAATGACATAATCCCACAGTTTTAACGGACGTTTGGCGTAAAATACCTCCAGTGAGAGCACACATGGGGTTCGTATAATTGAGGAGCCAAGCATTTGGACAAACATTTTCCATTTCGCGCGCGAATTCCAACATGACAGGATATGTTCGGAGGACTCTAAAAATACCACCTATCCCAATGGTATCTGCGATGGTCTGACGTAGTCCATATTTTTTGGGGATCTCGAAATCAGTAATTGTGCAAGGATTATAGCCCCCAACTTGAATTGCGTTCACTACGAAATCTGCTCCGCGCAATGCTTTCTTACGTTGGCTTTTTCCTAAATAAGTACTAATTTTTGCTCGTCCACGATTTATTTTCTTATTCAAACCCCGCATTACTGTAGCCGAATCGTTTAACCGACTTTTATTTATGTCAAAAAGGGCTATTTCTGATTCTTGCAAAGCTTCTGTACACATACAATCGCCTAATATATTCTTTGCAAATACGGTACTACCTGCGCCAATAAATGTTATTTTTGGCATGAATAATCCTCCCAATGATTTTTCAATTTAGTAGAGATAAAATATTCTTGACGATATTTTTTTTCCATGCTTCATATTTTGGACTAGATTCTTAATTGGCCTACCACAAGAACTGAGTAGATAAATTGGTATATGAGTGACCTAACTTATACATTTGACTACATTAACTCAACAAAGTCTCAACTTGTTTAAAAGGAATAATAGTGGCTAAAACAAGGCTATGGTCAAATGAATATTTGGCATTGATCTTAATCGTTGGCTGTTGGGGTTGTGGAAGTGAAAGTCGATTAACTGCGGGTAGTGATGGCCAATGCATGCCAAAGGTCTTGAGTGGTGATTTTGCGATTCGTTCCGTTCGAGATGTTTTAGCGATCGAGCGAAAAGGAGGATGCAGTTATTCTATCGCCGGGAATTTATCGATCACTCAACTTACACGCTCTTCCTTAGATGGTTTGTCCGATTTAACGGCTGTTTCAGGTGATTTGAGTATTATTGAAAATGAAGACTTAGAGAGTTTTCAAGGACTGGCTGATCTAACAACGATAGGCGGTAAGGTCGAAATACATAGCAATGAAAAACTTGAGTCATTACAAGATATGTTTATTCAAACGGTGGGTGGCAATGTTAATATCTACCATAATGATAGGTTAGTTGACCTAGCTGCGATTTCAAAACTAACTAACGTTGGGGGGCATTTGCATATTCATAATAATAATCTGCTAACGGATATTGAAGATCTTTATAATTTGGAACGTGTTGCTGGAGACTTCATTTTAGAGTTTAACCCATCACTTAGTCTTGTAGAGGATTTATCCAGGCTGCAATATGTAGGTGGTAACTTTGTATTAGAAAACAATTACGCGCTGGAAGTCGTTGAAAAGATCTCTAATTTAAAATATGTTGGCGGTCATGTGCGTATAGGGCGCAATGCCAATTTAGATAGGATCGAAGATCTGAGTAGTCTTTCGCAGGTCGTTGGAGATCTATCCATCTATGGAAACGAACGCTTAACGGGCATATCGGGATTTGTAAGTTTACGGGAAATTGTTGGTGATTTTAATTTATATGCTAATAAAAAACTCACCAATTTGCGGGGTTTAGAAATGGTGACAGAAGTGGGTGGTGATTTTAATATGTACGGCAATGAGAGATTATCCGATATTTCTGCACTCGAGTCGTTGAAACAGTTAGGAGGTAACTTTTTCGTTATTGATAACCGAAATCTTTTCACTGAAGACATAAAAAAATTGGCCGATCAAGTTAACCCCAATAAAGTAACTATTTCCGACAATAAGAATTAGCTTTGTTCGGCTTCGTCTAATATTGACTTCTCAATTCCTAATAATTCAATTTCGAAAATTAGAATCGCGCAACTAGGAATAGAGAATTTCTTTCCGCGTTTTCCATAAGCTAAATGAGGCGGGATAGTCAACTTAGCTTTTGCACCGTAGTTCATTTTTTGCAGTCCTTCTATCCAACCCGGAATAGCGTTTTGCAGAGCGATCCTTCGCGGGCTCCGATATTTTACGGTGTAATCAAATACGGTACTGTCTGTGAGCATACCAGTGTATCGCACATGAACCTTGTCATTTGGACCAGGACTAGGGCCCAATCCAGGTTTTAGTTCTAAGTAGATTAATCCGGAAGGGAGTTTTTGGGCTCCTGGTTCAGTTGCCGCCAATTCCAAAACTTTTTGGTCTATTTCAGACCGACAAGGATCCCCGCAACCTGATAACAATAAGGATGAGAAGGGTAAGATTGCATAAATAAAAATTGTTGTCATAGAAAGCCCTCCTGGCATTATCTTCATAAGTCATTGCTCGTCAAGGTGCTTAAAACTTGTATCACTGCTGAGTTGTCTAAATCGCCTAAGCCGGCTATAAGGGCTTGGTTTAAAATTTTTTCATGGGTCGTGGTCAATGGCGTCGGCGTATCGTTCTGCTTTGCGAGTTTTAGAATTAGCTTAACGTCTTTGTGATGTTGGGCCAATCGTGCCTGTGGCGGGTTAAACTCGGCATCAATCATTCTTTTGCCTTTGTGGTCCATTACTCTGGAATAGGCTGCACCAGATTGGAGGACTTCTAACAATAATTTCGAGTTTATTCCTATTTTTGCTCCTAAATTTAATCCTTCTGCTAGTGCCAGTCGGTTGAGACCTAGTACTAAATTGGCTACTAATTTAGTTTCTGCTCCCTTACCATTTTGGCCCATATGAAAAACCTGTTTAGAAAAAACAGAGGAGAGTTTTTTGCTTTCTGCAATGTCTTCTTTGGAACCACCGCACAATATAACAGCAGATCCATTTTCAATTTCTTTGCTGGATCCGATAATGGAGGCATCCACGAATCGTATACAGCGTTTTTTCAGACGTTTTGCTAATTCAGCCGACGCTTGGGGATCGGTAGTGGTTGTATCGATTATTAAAGAATTTTTGGCTATTGTTTTTAAAAGGCCTTTGGGTCCTTCGACCACAAGATCAACTTGTGTTGAATCGGGAAGTGAAAGTATAACGATGTCAGCTAAAAGACCGACTTCCTCTGCTGATCGGGAAATCTTAACTCCAAATCGTTTAGTCTGATTTGCTGCCTCGGGACTAATATCGTAGCCTACAACTTGAAAATCTTTTTCATGGAAACGCTTGCAGATTGCTGAACCTACAAGACCAAGTCCGATTATCCCTATCATTATAATTTTCTCCGTACAGTGTTATATTACTGTTACCGAGTAAATTGAGCAAAAAAAGGCATATATTTTGGCATTTTGTTTTCGTCGCCTGATTCGTCCGGTCTTATTCCAACTGGACCCTGAATGGGTGCATGACAGTACTATAAAAATAAGCGAGACTATAGGTAAAGCTGACTGGGTAATTCGATTATTAAGTAGGTATTATAGAATACATGACGAGCGCCTTAGGGTAGAATTAGGAGATCTTTGTTTCCATAATCCCATTGGCTTGGCGGCAGGTTTTGACAAAAATGGGCGTGCCACGTCATTGCTAAGTGCATTAGGATTTGGACACATTGAGGTAGGATCGGTATCTATCAATTCTTCGAAAGGGAATCCTCGACCGCGCTTATTTCGTTTGCCGAAAGACGAGGCGATAATTGTTAATTATGGTGTCCCAAATCAAGGAGCCAAGGTGGTTGGGGAAAGACTAAGCCATCTTTGTGGGCAGGTACCCATAGGAATTAACATCGTTGAGACAAATACTGGGCTAACTTCTACCTCAGACCAAATCATTCGAGAATATGTTGAAGCGACCCGATTACTTAGTGCTAACGCAGATTACATTACTCTAAATCTGAATTGTCCAAATACTTCTGCTGGTGAGAGCATTTTTGACACAGCATCTGTACTAAAGTCTCTTATAGAAGAGTGTGAAAAAATTAGAGACCTACCGCCTATATTTCTTAAGCTGACGGCGCACAGTGATGGTCAGCGTATGGAGCGTACTCTGCTTGCTATTGAAAAATGCAAATCGATTCGAGGATTTATATTTAATATTCCCCCAGGAAAAAATTATATCACGGAAACTCAGACCTCAGAAGTGCGTAGTCTCCCCGGCACATTATGTGGTCCACCGACTCAATCCTTGATGGACGCTGCGTTGGCATTTTGGTATAAAAACGTAGATCGTAGAAGGTATGTATTGATTGGATCTGGTGGAATACGTAGCTCTGAAGATGTTTACAAGAAAATTCGCTTAGGGGCGTCAGTCGTGCAAATTTACACTACATTGGTATATAGAGGTCCTAACGTAGTCCGTGAACTTAATAAAGGCTTGTTAGTTTTATTAGAACGTGACGGATTTACCCACGTCGAACAAGCGGTCGGCGTGGATAATCCATAGATGGTTAATTATAAAACTATTCCGTTTTCTTAACGAAGGTAATCCATAGAGGACTCTCACCTACTTCGAATCGTTGTAAGGGTTCAAGTACACCCGACTCGGGATCTATTTTGTAGGACTGTAGGCCGTTAGATGCTTGACCAACAGACAGTATAAATTTACCGCTCGGATCAATTGCAAAAAACCTCGGTGTGTCTTCTGTCGGAAAGTGGTCTATGGGTGTAAGTTTTCCATCGTCACCGATGCTAAATAAGGCAAGGGAATTGTGTCCGCGGTTTGAACCGTATAGAAATTTTCCGTCGGGCGTAATATCGATTTCTGCAGTTGTATTTCCTTCAACAGGTTTTCCACCCGGTAAGGTCGATACCACTTGAAATGATTCGAGTGTACCTTGATCAGGATCCATTCTGTGGGCTGAAATAGTGCTACCATTTTCATTTACAGAATAAAGCAAGTCTTTACGTGGGTGAAAGATGAAATGTCTTGGGCCTTCAGGTGTTGCAGGCTCGACTTTATATGGATCGTTTGCGGTTAATTCACCTGTCTCTGAATCAAATTTAAATTGAAAGATCGAATTAGCCGGATTGGTGTGTGGGACAAAGGCAAATTTGTTAGAGCGGTCAGTCTGTATGCTATGCGCGTGCGTATCTGTCGCGACGGTTTGAAGCGGTTCGGAAGATATATGTTGGTTGGAGTCTATAGCATGCACGGCTACCGTCCCCCCACCATAATAGGATGATAAAAGGTATGCTCCACTGTTATCTACGTATAGATAGGGTGGCCCTTCTTCAAGTGAACTGGAGTTCACTTGGGTTAACGCACCATTTTCTTGATTTACCGAATAACTCACTAATTTCTTTGCACTGCGAAGGGCGACAAATAGATGTGAACTATGTGGACTTTGGGCTACAGCTCCTGGCTCCGCTTCGAGTTCTATATTTGGTTGAGGTTCGAGGATACCAGTTGCTGCATCCATTATGAAATGCGAAAAAAATGCGCTGGCAGCATTTGATATATATACGTGGTAAGACATTAGAGTTCCTTGGTTATATTTTCCGAGTATTCCAAAATGTCAATATGCGTTTTTTTTAATCACTTCGAAAGGCTAAATTATATTCGTTAATTTTTTAGGGAGATGTTTTATGTTGGGATCTTTTATTATTGATTCAAAAGTCAATTGCGATTAAATGGATATTTTCTCAGTGCCACAGGGGAAGTTTTCGCTTCAGCGGTATCCCGATTATAAAAATGATTCGCTTCGGGCTTGGGATGCTGCTGACGAATATATGTTGCAACATATTAATGACAATAAAATAATTCGATCGGAAGACCGCCTATTGATAATGAATGATTCGTGGGGCGCTTTAGCATTGGCGTTGGCAGAATTCAGACCGCAAGTATTGAGTGATTCGTTGCTTTCGCATAAAGCAATAGAAGAGAATTTACGGTGCAATAATAAATCCTCGAACTGTGTAGCTTTGATACAAACATTAGAGCCGCCTCAAGGCAGTATCGGTGTTTTACTGTTTAAGGTTCCCAAGACGCTTTCATTACTTGAAGATCAGCTTTGCCGAATAAGGAAATATCTGGCCCCAGATGTTCGTGTTTTAGGAGCAGGTATGACAAGAGATGTTCATACTTCTACTCTAAAAATTTGTGAACGTATTCTTGGAAAAACATCGACTTCTCAAGCAAAAAAGAAGGCTCGATTAATTTTCTGTGATATTGATGAGTCTATTGAAAACCAACAAAGCCCTTACCCAACGTGCTACAGACTAGGTGCTACGGATTGGCTATTAGTTAACCATGCTAATGTATTTTCACGTGTCCGATTGGATAATGCATCAAGGTTATTAATAGCACATATAAAAGCTAGTTCGAAAAATGGAATTATCGCAGATCTTTGCTGTGGAAATGGCGTGTTAGGCCTTACTGCAGGAATACGGAATCCTAATGCAGAAATTTTATTTTTTGATGAATCCTTTATGGCGGTTGCTTCCACAACGGAAAACATAAAACGAATAATACCAAAGCAATTGACGCGTGTTATCTGTGCAGACGGTCTGGGTGAAACAACGTCAAATTCTCTCGACTTAATAATTTGTAATCCTCCATTTCATCGGAATAAGTCTGTTGATAAAAAAGTTCCTTGGCGACTGTTTAGACAAGCCTATAAGGCATTGCGAACGGGCGGACAACTACTGATAGTTGGTCATATTTCCTTAAGACATGACATAAAATTAAGAAGAATTTTTGGTAATTGTAAGCAACTTCAAGTACGTAACAAATTTTGCGTATTATGTTCAGAGAAGTAAAATTTAATAGACTCGAATTACGCTACCTCTCTCGTTGATAAGCCTTGACTTCACGGTGTTTGATGTCTGGGGATTTGTTGGCCAGTCTTTTGGATGAATATGAGATAAGCGCAACAAAAGCCTAGACAGTTGTCCTACATATTCTTTGAGTTCTCTAACATTTATTTTATCAAGCGTATCTGCTGGTTCATGATGATAATTAGAATCGGCATTTCGACCGTGGAAACGCCAACGCCAAAGATGAGCAGCGTCGATTCCCTGCCGAAGAAACGGAAAGTGGTCAGAAGTGCTATCTAATTGTGACATAACGTGACATCGTAGCCCATCACCCATTGAATCTAGTTGCGATTGAATCAACGTGCGTAGATGCGGGAATGCGAGTACGACTCCTTTGAAATAACCAGTGGAGAGTTCATCCAGATTGATTACTAGGCGGGTATTATTCTCCGGATTACAATGTTGTTTAGCGTATTCCCCAGCACCCGCTAATCGCTGTTCTTCTGCGCTAAAAGTAGCAAAACGGATTGTGCAGCCTGGTGATATTCCTAATTCGGATCGAAGAGCGGCCAATACTCGAGCTGTCTCTAAAACTGCAATAGTTCCTGAAGCATTATCATTACCTCCCGAAGAGTTCAAAACAGTATCGTGGTGACCTCCAAGAATAAGTTGTGTGTTGGGCCATGCATGTCCTGTAAGTTGAGCATCAACATTTTGTGTTTTCGCTTTGTAGAATGAAGCTTCAACTACGATCTTAAAAAGTTTGTCGGAACTTTTTATCAATATTGATCCATGTTCTCGCGAAGTACTTACGCAGGGTACAGGTGCCTCAGCCTGTTCCGGCAGGCGCCAGTCACCTGCGTTGCGATATTCTATACGGTCACCATCTTTAGGATCGATACATACAATAGCTGCAACGCCTAACTGAGCTAGTTTGTATAAGCGGTCGGAAAGTGGAATGGGTTGAGAGAAAGGTTCAAACCCAACATACATTATGGCGATAGCACCTTTGATTTCATTTTTCTTTTCTCTTAAGGTGTTTTCTGTGCCGTATTCTACATTGACGATAGGTGCGGTGAGCTTGCAAGCTGGGCATCGATTAAAAGGGAGTAAATCGATAGCCTTATTTACTTCAACTAGGGTTCCAAGGGTTTGTTTGTGGGACCACGTTGGCAAATTAAAATCTTCGAATACCGGATTGTCTAAGCCATCTTGTATAAATTGTTCGCGAATGAATGTCGCAGCGGCAAGTTCATTGTCTGATGTTGCCCATCGTGGTCCGATACGTTCACATAGGATTTCTGCATGCGACTTAATGAATGAATGCGTCCAGGCTTCTCCAAAAACGAAGCGGTCTATTGTAGTCCAATCGAGTCCCATTTGAAGCCTTCTTGTGGAGAGGTAAAGTTAGTTTAGTATTGAATCTGGTGCATAATTTTGATTAATATACAAATACCGTTCAAAATATTAGAATTTTTTTAGGAGAAAGGCCATTATGCCAACAATTGATCAAAGACAGGCTTATGAAGAAGAAGGTTTTTTTATCGTCGGTGATTTGGTAGATGTTGATACTCTATTTCAACTCCGCGAAGCCGCCCGACGAGTTAAGGAAAAAGTTCGAATTGGCCAAGTAGATCTTTTCACCCATTGGGCCGATAAGGATGCCAGAGAACCTTGGGCAATTAGAGGCTTAATTGCTCCAGAATTTGATGAACCCTCTTTTGCTCGGCATTTACTTTCTCAAAATATAATGGAGTATGTCCATTTTTTTATTGGATATGAATTGACTTTAGGTGCGATTCTGTTGTTTACGAACCCTAAACATTCGGATTGGGGTTTTGGTTGGCATCGAGACCTTGGAAGTCAAGAGCGCGATGGAACGGAAGCTCAAGAATTGAAAATTCTTAATAAGCCCCAAACAGGCTTGCGATGGCATTTGGCTTTGGTAGATGATGCTTGTCTTCAGATTGTTCCAGGCAGTCATAGACGGTACCGTACTGAACACGAAAGACTTTGTTTGCTGGAAACTAGGGATGAAGATATTCCAGGGCAGCACACAATTCAACTTAGTGCTGGCGAAGCAGTGTTTTGGAACGGGAATAGCATCCATCGAGGTGTTTATAGAAGAGACAGCGAGCGGCTTACAATTTCAGCGTCTTGGAGCAAGTATATAGAAGGTCTTTCGCCCTCTAAAGTCGATAAGAGGTTGGAGTGGAGGTTGAATTCTGATGTTCGAGCACACCTACCGATTGAGCTGCAGCGATATTATGATCGTTGGCATGAATTACAGTTACCGAATAGTTGAGGCTATTTATCCAGGATACCAAATTTTTCGAGGATCGTTCTGGTCCCGTTCGTAATTCCATGCAGCATCAATTAATCTGGATAGATCAAATTTCGGACGCCAATCAAGTAGAAATTTAGCTTTTGTATTATCGAGCCATGTGCTATGAAATTCGGTGGCGATTTCTACGTTGGGTAGGTTTCTCGTTTCTTCTAAGTAATCCGCTACTTTTCTATAATCTACTGGTTCGTCCATACATACATTGAAGAGTTGTTGTCTAGCAGCCGGGTGATCAAGTGAAAGCATTATTGCTTCTGCAAGGTCTTCTACGTGGACAAAGTTTCGTTTTACGGGCTTTCCGGTGGTATCGGTCATAATAGGTATCGTGTTATTATCTTTGTATTTTTTGGCTGTCTCTGAATCAACTAAGTCACACCAACGCGGACCACCAAAGACGTCTTCGCCGAAGGAAAGAGAGTATTTGAAATCATCTTTTTCCATAATCCATGGTGCTCTTAGACAACATCCGTTGAGATCGTACTGGGTATAGTATTGTTCAAGCATTACTTCCTCAAGTACTTTGGAAAGGGCATAGCAGCCTTTGTATGGACTGTGTTTCTGGGTTTCTGCGACGGGTATTGGATGTGGATAGACAAAATGACCTATCCCCGCGTCACCACCAATTAAGATGAACTGTCTAAAGGAGGGGGATCTTCGGCAGGTTTCTAAAAGCCAAAATAACCCACGTACAGTAACATCCATCACGTCACTTGGCGTTTCTTTGCAGGTAGCTAAATGTACCACGTGAGTTACTTCCTTCATTGCTTCGGAAACAGTATCTAATTGGGAAATAGATCCGCGTACTACTTCGATACGATCGTTTTCCTCTAGTATCCGATTGTGACAAAGTGCGCGAATTTTGG
>MDTA01212003.1_pt1 | contig 14955 bp, 11 predicted proteins | sample 811151 | NCBI WGS metagenome assembly MDTA01 (sample SAMN05326648, study PRJNA326480) | marine metagenome | isolation source: seawater | place: Indian Ocean: South | collected 2010 | reverse complement strand
TGACTAAGGGTTTTTTTAGGGTTTGATTGTTCACGATTTCATCTACTCCAGCCCATAAGTTTAAAACAGCTTTTAAATTTATAAATTTTGAAAAATCGCAAAGACTTGATGCTGGCGAGTAGATTATGAATTCAATATCATTTTCATTTGTGTTAACACTTGTTATAATATCCTCATAGTTTAAGCCAAAAGCTGTGAAAGAAAGTTCAAAATATTTTTTATATTTCTCCCAATTAGGGGCTGCGAAAAGGATAGTCATTAAATCTTATACCTTAGCCTATGGACATGTGAACTTTGTATTAGCCCAAAACTGATCATTAATACAATCATTGCGGAGCCACCATAAGATATTAGAGGTAAAGGTACGCCTACCACCGGAGCTAAGCCCATCACCATGCCTATATTTACTGAAAAATATGCAAAAAAATTAATTGTCAGGCCACCAGTTAACAAAGCGCCAAATCGATTTTTGTTTGTTATAGCAGAGATACTGGATAGAAGGACGATAAAACCATATATTATTAAAAGCCCCATCGCCCCAAAGAAGCCAAACTCTTCTGCTAAAGTTGTAAATATAAAATCAGTATGGTTCCGGGGTAAGAAATTGAGTTGACTTTGAGTTCCTTGCATAAAGCCTCGACCTGTAAGTCCACCCGAACCAAGAGCGATTTTTGATTGTGTGATATGATAGCCAATACCAAGAGGGTCTAACGATGGGTCAAGAAACGTATCAATTCGACGATAATGATAATCTTTTAGGAATTGCCACGGAGTTCCACGACTATACCATAGTGTAAAAATCATGATTGGCATCAAACTAATTCCGACAATAAAATACCACAAATTGACACCTGCCAGAAACATCATGCAAATCCCTATAAAGAGTATTAAAATGCCTGTTCCGAGATCAGGTTGACCGATTACCAAAATAGATGGCACTAATATTATGATCAATGGTATAATTACCCAAAACGGTTTAGACCGTCGACCTGGTTCTAGCCAGTCGTAATAGCGCGCTAGAAACATTACCAAGCCAACTTTTATGAGCTCGGAAGGTTGAATCTGAATAACTTTTAGATCTAGCCACCGTTGAGCTCCACCTCCTGTTATTCCGACATAAGGCACCAGTGCAACTGAAATAAGAGTTAAGATGTATACGGCAGAAGAAGTTTTTTTCCAAAAATTGATGTGTATCAAACCGATGATAATTATTAATAGGAATCCAAATCCAAATCGTATGATTTGAGGGCGCGCCCATGGATCTAAATTTCCGTCAGAGACCGAGTACAATATAGTGAAACCGAAGCAAGCTGCTGATAGAATCAATAACAGTAATGGCCAATTTAGGAAAAAAATTTTAATTACGCCCGTTGGCAATTCTCTATAACCTTGATTAGTCGAAATCATGTTTGTGCCTCCGACGAGCCTTGTTTTTTCTCTGAGCGATTATTTCTCATTTCATTCTCAAGTTGTTTGAGAAGAGGACGAATTTTTTTACGCTCATCTGCAGGATATGAACTTAAAGGAGGTATGCCTTCATGCAAAGCATAAAGAATAATATCACGTGCAATTGGAGCGGCTACAGCGGATCCTCCGCCTCCATGCTCAACAATGACCGAAATGGCATATTTAGGGTTTTCAATTGGTGCGTAGCCGGTGAAAAGAGCGTGATCTCTTTTGCTCCAAGGTAAATCTTCGTTTTTTGTGACACCTTGTTCCCGTTCTAACTCAGTTATCCTTCTGACTTGTGCAGTTCCTGTTTTTCCAGCGAGCTTAAATTTTGGATTTATGATTCTCGATTTGTAGGCAGTTCCATCCTCATCATTTACAGCAGAAATCATGCCTTTTCTAATTTCAGAGAAAATGAAATCTTGGACTTTAATGGAGTCGATGTAGTTTCGAGGGATAATTTTTCCGTCTAGGGCGTTTACAAGATGAGGAATAATAGCTCTTCCTTGACTTAATCTAGCTGTCATCACTGCGATTTGCATGGGTGTAGATAAGATGTAGCCTTGGCCTATGCCGACGTTCAGAGTATCTCCTAAAAGCCACTCGGTATTAAATTTAGATCGCTTCCATGCTTTAGTTGGGATAAGGCCACTAGAAATCGCAGAAACTGGCAATTCAAAAGTTTGAGAAAAACCAAATTTTTTTGACGTTGCTGCGATGGCTTCGATACCAACTCGTTGCGCAATCTTATAAAAATATACATCGCAAGACCTTTTAATAGCTTTGATAAGATTCATTTTTCCATGACCGGTTGCTAACCAGCAATGATGCTTGCTTTCACCAACTTCGTACATACCTGTGCAGTTGATTTCCTCAAGACTGCTTATCACGCCATTTTCTAATGCTGATATGGCTACTACCATTTTAAAAAGGGAGCCCGGTGGGTATGCGTCTGACACTGATTTATTCGAAAGGGGACGTTTTTCATCTGATAATAAACCTTGCCAGTCTTTATTAGAAATTCCGCTGACAATTTTATTAGGATCGAAACTTGGCGTTGATGACATAGTAAGTATATCGCCATTTTTAATATCTAAAACAACAGCAGATGCACTAAGATCCTTCATTCTTTTCATAGCGAATTTTTGTAGATCTGTATTGATTGTCAATTGAACGTCTTCACCAGGCTTACCAATATCTCTTGTTAGTTCGCGCATCACTCTACCGGTAGCATTTACTTCCTGCCTGCTTACCCCTGCCGTTCCTGTCAGGCGATTGTTGAGTTCACGTTCAATACCAGTCTTACCAACTGGAAAATTGGGTATTTGAAAGAGAGGGTTTGACTTGGGTAATCGTTTTATGTCTGCTTTTGAGGCTGGCCCAACATATCCAACAATGTGAGCCATTATTTCGTTTTCAGTATAAGACCTAGAATATCCAACCTCAGGCATTAATCCAGGCAGAGACGGAAGGTTTGCAGCGACTTTGGCAAAATTTTCCCAAGTCAAATCTTCTGCAACGGTCACGGGGACAAAGGGCTTATATTTCATTATTTCCTTGCCTATAGAGTCTTTGGTTTTTGACGATATGGGGATTAATTTTGAAAGATTTTCCAAAACTTTTTGGATATCACCTGCTTCCTCTCGAATAATTACAATTCGGTAGTTTTGACGATTATTTGCAATGATTTTACCATTTTTATCAAAAATTAGACCACGTATTGGTGGAATAAGTCTAGTATTAATCCGGTTCTCTTCCGCCAGAAGGCGGTACTGATCAGAGTCTTCAATTTGTAATTGCCTCATCCGCCATGCAAGGACCCCAATTACTCCCATTTGGACAGCAAGTAGCACAAAACTTCTTCTTGAAAGATTATCCGGTTTATTTTTTCGGGCTACTTTTTTAACGTTTGGCTTGGCCATTTTCACATATCATTTAAAACTAAGTTTATTTGTTAAACGATATATTAAACTAAATAAAGGATATATAGCTAATGTAACTAGAGCGTAATTGATAACCTCTCTAATTTCTAGAGAAGGAACCAGGGCTAAAAATTTTGTTAATTCACGGAAAGTTGAAATCATGAACAGCATAAATGAAACAATTAAAAATTCTTCAATTATTGATACTTTATCCCTTAGCTGAAGGTAGTGCCTTAAAAGTTCAGATGATACTAAAATCAGAAACGGAGTCAAACCTAAGGGGCGGTACCACAAAAAATCTGCGATTAAAGACAAAAAAATAATAAGGACCATAGGGGTATTCCTGTGACTGTTCATAAGAGAGGAAGCGATCAAGCAAAATAGAATATCGGGTGAGGCCAAAATTTCTGATTTCATTGTCGGTGATATAGGCGCTATGACTGTAACTATGCCTAGAATTAAAAACATGCATTTGTAGACAATGGAGCTGTCGGTTTTCATAATATCCCCGTAAATAATTACCCTTTAATTATTTTATAATTAAGTTACCAGGTTCTTTTATAATTTCCCGCTCATTATTAAGTAAAACGCGAAGATAATCCAACTCACTAAATTCAGCCGCTAATATTACTCGTAATTGCCCCGTTCGATCTTTAGAAATAGTTCCTATCAAAAGGTCAGCAGGTAAAACTTGACCATCACCGGACGTCACCACTCTCATCCCAGCTTTCACAGTTTTTGCAGCTTCGAGAAAACTCAAGATGGGTTGATCCGTATTGTCACCTCTAATCAACCCCTTTTGTCCAGTTTTGGCTATCAATATTGGAATTGAGGAGCTTATGTCAGTTAGCAGTAAGACTCTTGAGTTCTTTTCGCCTACACCTGACACTCTTCCGATCAAACCAAGGCCGTCCATGGCTGCTGAACCATCTACAATTCCATCTATGCTTCCTATATTGATGATCACTGATTTATTAAAGGGACTTCCGCTATCCGCAATTACTTCGCCGGTGACCCAATTTATCGTCGGTCTAATTTTTACATTATTTAAAATACTGAGTTGAGCGTTTTTTTCTTCTAATTGTAAGGCAACTTCTTTCCATCCTCTCATCTTTTGAAGTTCATTTTTCAAATCTTGATTTTGTTGATAAAGTTTGTTGTATGATTGAAAATCTGAAAATATTTGAGATATTACTTTTATCGGCTTTAAAATATACGTTGTATTGGGAACAATTACGTCGAATAATGCAAATCTAAGCCTTTCTATTCGGGGATTTTCTGCTCTCCAGAGTATAAACAAAATTATCAAAAGTATGCCGATAATGACAACAAGAAATCTTCTTACAGCTTTCCATGCTCTGCTTTGTTCTGCGGACATGATCTCATACCTTGCAATTACAGCTTTTTACAAAATTTAGCCGTAGTCGATAACGTGAGCTAGTTGCCGCTCAAACTCTAATGATTTTCCTGTTCCTAGGGCAACACAATTAAGGGATTCATCTGCGATTGATATTGCCAATCCTGTTTGTTCCCTCAGTGCCAAATCGAGATCCCCCAAAAGGGCACCGCCACCAGTTAGCATCACTCCTCGATCTACAATATCGGCAGCTAAGTCCGGCGGGGTACTTTCCAAAGCAGTCATAACCGCTTCGCAAATTTGCTGGACTGGTTCAGAAAGAGCATCGGCTACTTGAGCTTGCGTTATTTCAGTCTCCTTTGGCACACCATTCAACAAGTCACGACCTCTAATGTCCATTGAGGCGCCTCGACCATCTTCGGGCATTCGCGCAGTTCCAATTTGTGTTTTTATTCGCTCAGATGTAGACTCACCGACCAACAAATTTTGTTGTCTTCTTAAGTAGGAAACAATGCCTTCGTCCATTCTATCACCGCCAACTCTAACTGACCTAGCGTAAACAATATCGCCCAAACTTAATACTGCTACTTCTGTAGTTCCGCCTCCAATATCAACCACCATAGATCCCGTGGGATCGGTAATTGGCATTCCTGCTCCGATGGCCGCAGCTATTGGCTCAGCAATTAATCCTGCTTTTCGAGCTCCAGCGGATAAAACTGACTCACGAATTGCACGTTTTTCCACTGGCGTAGCACCATGAGGCACGCAAACGATAATTTTTGGTTTTGCAACGTTACCCCTTTTATGAATCTTTCGGATGAAGTATTTGATCATTTCTTCAGCAACGTCAAAATCTGCAATCACTCCGTCTCTCATCGGTCGTATTGCTTCTATTGAACCTGGTGTGCGACCCAGCATAAGTTTGGCATCTTCCCCGACAGCCAAGACCTGTTTCTTTCCATCTCGTAGATGATATGCGACCACCGAAGGTTCGTTTAGAACTATGCCTTTTCCACGCACGTAAACCAAGGTGTTTGCTGTCCCTAAGTCAATCGCCATGTCTGGAGAAAAGAAACTACTTATTGATCCTAACATTCTTTTTTCTCATTTCTTTATCTTTGCTACGTGTTCAGCCTAAAATCTTTTACAGTTTATTCTTACAATAGCAAGAGACCTTTTCGCGTTCACTAAAAAAATCGTTTGATTATTAGCTGTTTACGTTATCTGGAGCGCACTTCTGTCGCCGTAGTAACAATTTATTCAAGGCATTAATATATGCTTTTGCGCTGGCAACTACAGTATCTGTATCCGATGACTGGCCAGTCGAAATTTTACCCTTCTCTTCCATCCTCACTGAAACGGTTGCCTGAGCATCAGTGCCCTCAGTGACAGCGTGAACTTGATAAAGCTGCAGGTGACCTTCATGAGGAAACAGGTTTTTTACTGCGTTAAATGTTGCGTCTACAGGCCCATCGCCTGTAGACGTGATTTCCTGTCTTTTATCACCAATTTGCAGCATTAGCGCAGCCGTCTGAGGGTTCTCTGTTCCACAAGTAACCTCTAGTTTTATTAGTTTTAAATAGTCATTCGCTTCATTTGTAGATGTATCTGACATCAACGCTATTAAATCTTCCTCGAAAATTTCTTTTTTTCTGTCGGCCAGTTCTTTAAAGCGTACAAAAACATCTTTCAGTTTGTTGTCTCCAATTTCGTATCCAAGGTCCTCCAATTTCTTCCTTAGAGCAGCTCTCCCTGAATGTTTTCCCATTACCAAATTGGAGTCATTTAAGCCTATGTCCGATGGGCTCATTATCTCAAAGGAACCAGAGTGCTTAAGCATTCCGTCTTGATGTATACCACTTTCATGAGCAAAAGCATTTTTACCCACTATTGCTTTATTGAATTGTACAGGAAAACCAGAGACTGTCGCAACTAATCTACTAGCTTTCATTAGTTTTTTCGTATTAATAAGTGAGTGATATGGTAAAATATCATTTCTCACCTTCAATGCCATAACAACCTCTTCGAGTGCAGTATTACCCGCTCTCTCTCCTAGGCCATTTATGGTACATTCTATTTGTCTCGCCCCAGCTTCCACAGCAGCAAGTGAATTAGCTGTTGCCATTCCCAGGTCATTATGACAATGGGTTGCTATCACGACTTTATCAATACTTGGAATATTATTCTTTAACATTTTAATTATTTTTGCGCTCTCTCGTGGAGCCGTGTAACCCACCGTGTCTGGAATATTGATTGTTGTAGCTCCCGCTTTAATAGCGATTTCCACTACGGTACAGAGAAAGTCTTCCTCTGTTCTAGTTGCGTCCATAGGGGACCATTGTACATTTTCGCATAGGTTTCTAGCATGCGATACAGTTTCCCTTACTCTCTCGAGGATTTCTTCTTTATTCAGCCGAACTTGAAATTCCCGATGAATAGGAGACGTGCCGATGAACGTATGAATCCGTGGATTTTTTGCATCTTTTATTGCCGACCAACATCGGTCGATATCATTAAAATTTGCTCTTGCTAATCCACATATTGAAGCATTGCGGGTATTTTTTGAGATTTCACTAACTGCCTCAAAATCGCCTTCTGACGCTATTGGAAAACCAGCCTCAATTATGTCTACTCTCATTTCATCTAAGAGGAGTGCAATTTCCAACTTCTCTGCAAGCGACATTGTTGCACCAGGACTCTGCTCTCCATCACGGAGCGTTGTATCAAAAATTAGTATGCGTTCACTGCTCTTTTCCATACGATCTTCTTTCAGATATTTTCTTGTACTAAATGACTTGTTTCAAAAACGTTACCCTCAGACAACTTACCCTATATATTCTATTTTTGGTCACCTTTGATAATTCAATAAGATAAAAAAGCTGGTCAATGTTATATCATACAACTAACGTGTTTATCATAGTATAGGAAAAAATAAAAATTAAAAGGCTTCACATTTTTTTGAAATAAGGAATTTGTTAAAAAAAAAAGGGGATCAATTGTGGCGAACCAACGACTATCTTTTTTTTCGGCTACCTGCAGAGCTTTAATCATTGGTTCCTCTGGAGCTATAGGATCTGCGTTAGTACAACATTTATCTAAGATAATTGGCGCGGATAGAGTAGTAGGTGTTAGTAGAATTGGAGATGGTTTGGAGCTTTTGAAGCCAGCAAGCATTGAGGCAATTTCTAATGAGCTAGATGGTAATTTCAGATTAGTAATCGATGCTACGGGAGCTTTGGAGTATGATGGTATAGGACCAGAAAAAACATTACATGCAATAGACTACGACAATATGGTTAATCAGTTTAAAGTAAATGCGATTGGACCTGCCCTCGTATTGAAAAATTTTGAAAAGTTTTTTCCTAGGACTGGAAAAACAGTTTTTGCTTCCTTGTCTGCAAGGGTTGGGTCAATAGGAGACAATCGATTAGGTGGATGGATCTCCTACAGGTCCTCTAAGGCTGCATTAAATCAAATAATTAAAACTGCATCTATTGAGCTCTCACGAAAGTACCCTGAGTGCATTTGTGTAGCTATTCATCCTGGAACTGTTAAAAGTAAGTTGACGGAAAAGTATATTTATCGGTACGATCACGTACTCCCAGATGAAGCTGCATCCAACATAATAAGTGTTTTGAATAGCTTAGACTGTAAAGATACAGGCGGTTTTTATGATTACGCTGGCCGAGTTATAGTTTGGTAGATCTCTATTCTTCCTTTGAAACTTTTTGTCCCTCTGTCCAACTGCCTTCATAAGCTTCGCCGTTAGCGTACTTCATTACACCCTTTCCGTCTCGTTGACCGTTCTTGAACCTACCTTCGTATTTATCCCCATTTGGATATATCGCAGTTCCTTTCCCATCAATTTCTCCGGATACCCACTCTCCGGAATAATTAAAACCATCGGCCATTACAATTTTTCCAAAGCCGTGACGCTCCCCGTTTTTAAAATTTCCTTCGTAAATGGTACCATCGGGATATTCAGAAACTCCGAAGCCTTCTGGAGTTCCGTTCTCCCAATTTCCAGAATAGGAGTAGCCGTCCGTATAAGTCATAGTGCCCTTACCATGGTTTTTTGCGTCCTTAAATTCTCCCTCGTAAATTAGTCCGTTTGCATAATGCGCTTCACCAGAGCCTTGAATGATGCCATTTTGCCATTCACCATCGTAATATCCGCCATCTGAGTAGGTTATTTTACCAACACCATGCGCATTGTCATTGAAGAACTCACCTTTATAAACTGACCCGTCTGAGAAAGTAATTTCACCAATTCCTGACATTTTACCATCTTTCCAGTTCCCCGAGTAGGAATGTCCCGCTTTACTTACAAAAACACCGAAACCGCTCCTTTTATCATCTTTAAACATTCCTTCGAAAATATCTCCTGATGCATATTTAGTCTTTCCCATCCCATTTCTTTTACCAGCAATCATTTTACCTTCAAACTCATCGCCGTTGGGTTGCTTAAGTTTCACTACGCCGTTAATCTCACCTTTATCCCAAATTCCTTCGATACTAAGGCCATCAGCAAGATTGAGAATTCCCTCCCCATGTTGTAGACCGTTTTTAAGGCTTCCTTCATAGATAGAGCCATTACTGTAAATTATTTTTCCTACACCATCTTTCTTATCATTTTTCCAAGAACCCTTATAATTATATCCGTCTGGGCTTTTCATTTCTCCAAAACCCGATCTTACCCCTTTTTTTAGATCACCTTGGTATATATCACCATTAGCGTATGAGATTACACCGGTTCCGTGAAAGTTACCGTCTTTCCATTGGCCTTCATATGCCCCTCCGTCTAGAAAGATTAATTTCCCGATTCCATCTGGTTTACTGTTTTTAAACTCTCCCGTATACACGGAGCCATCTTTATATTTTGCTGTTCCCGAACCTTCTATTCTGCCTTCGACCCATTGTCCCTCGTATTCATATCCGTCAGCACTGCTGTATTTACCTATTCCATGCTGTTTACCATTTAGAAATTCCCCTTCGTATATTCCACCGTTACTGTATTGTTTGATTTGAACGTCGGATGCAAAGCTACTTTGGTTCATAATAATGATGGTACCAATTAGACAAATTACTTTTCCAAAAATTTGCATACTTTGCCTCTTTGCGATTACTGTGTGATCTGATACAATTACGTAATTATACATTGCTTTTTAACATAATGCAGCAGAAAAACAAAACCTATTATTCCTGTTATAAGCCGATCACTTGATAAAAATTGAAAATGTTCCCATGCCTTGTGTTCAACTTGATTATTGTATAATTAAAACAAAATAATATGTAAGTTCTTCAAGTTATATTTAAATCTAATGCAATTAAATATTGGTTAGTACTGCTCTGGGTAGTTTTTATGAAAAATAAATTTGAATTAATGATTGCGCAGTTAAACCCGACTGTGGGAGATCTCGCAGGGAATATCCAAAAAATTTGTGATATTTGTTTGAGTGCAGCATCAAAGAATGTTGACATGGTAGCTTTCCCGGAAATGTTTTTGACTGGATATCAAGTACATGACTTACTATTAAAAAAAGCTTTCATAATTGACGTTCGAAATAAAATGGAAAATATTGCCAAGAGTATTAGTCCGCAGATTGGAGTTTTGATAGGTGCTCCAGTACAGGAGGGAGAAAAGATCTATAATGCATATCATCTATTCAAAGATGGAACTCATAGAATAGTATCCCGGAAGCACCATCTACCGAACACGGATGTTTTTGACGAAAAGCGGGTTTTTTCCGCAGCTCCTCTATCTGAGGCTTATTCTTTTCAAGATATTAGGGTAGGGAGTCCAATCTGTGAAGATTTTTGGTACAAGGATGTGGCTAATCGGATGCTTCAAACAGGAGCAGAAGTCTTTATTGCCCCAAACGGTTCGCCTTATTCAAGAGGAAAGGTAACAACTAGAGAAAATATTATGAAAATGAGGTCAACAGAAAACCAGATTCCAATAGTTTATTTGAATTTAGTTGGTGCACAAGATGACATCGTTTTCGATGGTGGCAGTTTCGTAATGAATCCGGGCGGAAAGATGGTGGTAAGGTTGCCACAATTTGAAGAATGTGTTCGCATAGTAAAGTTTTCCAGACTTAAAGAGGGCTGGACCGCTGAAACAGGAAAAATTGATCCGCCGATGACTAGTATAGCTCAAGATTATCGAGCAATGGTTCAGAGTATAAAAGATTATATAAAAAAGAGCGGTTTCTCGAAAGTGATTCTTGGTTTATCAGGAGGTATTGATAGTGCTTTAGTGGCTGTCTTGGCAGTGGATGCCCTTGGGCAAGAAAATGTCTGTTGTGTGCGTCTCCCTTCCGAGTTTAGTTCCCGAGGGTCTCTCGATGATGCTGCAGATCTAATTGAGAGAATAGGATGCCATCATGAAACTATCCCAATATCAAAACTGAATGATGAGTTAAAGCAGACTTTGTCCCCAGTTTTTAAAGGAACCACCATTGGAGTTACGGAAGAAAATATTCAATCGAGGTTGCGGGGGTTAATTTTAATGGCACTATCAAATAAATTCAATATGATGCTTTTAACTACTGGAAATAAATCAGAAGTGGCTGTGGGCTATTCGACAATATATGGAGATATGGCTGGCGGTTATAACCCTATAAAGGATCTTTACAAAACACAGGTATTCGAAACTTGTTGGTGGCGCAACACAAACTATGAGAATTGGATGTTAGGCGCAAAGGGTGAGATTATCCCCAAAGCCATAATCGAAAAGCCTCCATCTGCAGAATTACGACCAAACCAGCGAGACGACGACAGTTTGCCGCCTTATGATATTCTCGATGAAATCTTAACAGGATTAATCGATGAGGATTTGTCAGTTAAAGATCTCATTAATCGGGGTTATGATGACCAGATCGTTAAAAAAGTAGAGGATTTAATATACAAGTCAGAGTATAAACGATATCAAGCTGCCCCCGGCACCCATCTAACCGAGCGATCATTTTGGTTAAGTAGGAGATATCCAATTGTACAGAAGTGGCGAGACAAATTATGACAGTTTCTACTCGGTTCGCACCCTCTCCAACTGGAAATTTACACATTGGAAATATCCGAACAGCAATACTTAATTATGTTTTTGCTAAAAAATCAGGAGGTAAATTTATCCTGAGATTGGATGATACAGATAAGGACCGATCCACTCAAGAATACGTTGATCAGATAAAAAGAGACCTGGAATGGCTTGGAATCGAATGGGATAAGTGTGAAAGGCAATCGGATAAGCTAGATCAATATCGTGAAGTCGTTAAGAAATTATGCATCTCCGAAGATGTTTACGAGTGTTTTGAGACCAAGGACGAGCTCGAATTAAAAAGAAAAAAGCAGTTAAGTATTGGCAAGCCACCCGTTTATGATAGAGCTGCCTTGCGGTTGACAAAAAGTGAAATTATGCAGATGCGAAGGGATAGGCCTAGTCATTGGCGCTATAAATTAGGGAGGAAGAAAGTCACTTGGACCGATACTATCTTAGGTCCGGTTTCAATTGATACGAGTTCTGTTTCAGATCCTGTGGTAATCAGAGGAGATGGACAGTTTTTGTACACAATAGCATCTGTCGTTGATGACATTTCGATGGATATAAATCATGTTATTCGAGGCAGTGATCATGTTACAAATACGGCGGTCCAGATTGAAATAATAGAAAAACTGGGTAGTCTTGTGCCAGTTTTTTGTCACCATTCGCTTTTAGTTGGAGCACGAGGTGAACCTTTATCGAAGCGTCTGAATGCTTTGTCCATCAAGGATCTTAGGTCACAAGGGTTGGAACCAAAAGCAATTTTTGCATTCATGGCCCAGCTAGGTTCATCGGGCCTTATCAACAATCAGGCGTCCATCAACACAATAAAGCAAAATTTTAGTTTAGATAAGTTTGGAGTTGCGCCAACTAAATTCGAGTTTGAACTATTGCTTTCGGTATCTAGAAAGCATTTATCCTTATTAGATTTTTCGGATATCAACAGTTATCTCACGGCATTGGAAATTCCGAGCGATTTACAACAGGACTTTTGGGAAATGGCTAAAGATAATATCTCAACAAGGTCAGACTTAGATTTGTTTTGGGATCTTTGCCGAAACGGTGCTTCCACCATTGTTTTAGATGAGGACAAAGCTTTCATAAAAGTGTGTAAGGATTTGATGCCGCCGTTTCCTCATGATAAGAATAGCTGGGCTGAGTGGACATCCGCCATAAAATTGAAGACTAATAGATCAGGAAAAAGGCTATTTCTTCCACTTCGAAAAGCACTTACAGGAGCCGAACATGGGCCTGATATGAATAAATTATTTCCTCTTCTTCAACGAATAGACTTATAAAATATTGGGATTAACGAGAAAACTTTCTATACTTTATACGCTTCGGTTGTAGGGCATCAGGGCCAAGACGCCTAATTTTATCCTCCTGATAATCTGCAAAATTGCCCTCAAACCATTCAACATGGCTATTACCCTCAAAAGCCAAAATATGCGTACAAACGCGGTCCAAAAAGAAGCGGTCGTGGCTTATAACAATTGCGCAACCAGCAAACTCCAATAAAGCATCCTCAAGAGCACGTAAAGTTTCAACATCGAGATCATTTGTCGGTTCATCCAATAACAAAACGTTGCCGCCTTCCTTTAAAAGTTTTGCCATATGTACGCGGTTTCGTTCCCCACCAGAAAGTAGTTCGACTTTCTTTTGTTGATCGCCTCCTTTAAAATTAAAGGATCCACAATATGCGCGAGAGTTAAACTCAAGATCTCCAAGCCTAATAACGTCGAGTCCATCGGAAATTTCTTCCCAAACCGTTTTGCCATCGGCAAGATTTTCTCGTGATTGGTCAACGTATGAGAGCTTCACAGTTTCTCCAACTGATATTGTACCACTATCGGGTTCCTCTTGGTTAGTGAGCATTCTGAAAAATGTTGTTTTCCCGGATCCATTCGGTCCTACAACACCAATAATACCTCCAGCTGGTAATGAGAATGAAAGGTCAGATATTAACAAATTACTGTTGTAAGCCTTGTTTAGGTTTTTAATTTCTATTACCTTCGAACCAAGCCTCTGTCCATTAGGAATAATTATTTGGGCAGTTGATATTTTTTCTTTTTCAGATTTTGACAACAGTTCATTGTACGAATTAATTCGAGCTTTCTGTTTTGCTTGCCTGGCTTTTGCAGTCTGCCTGATCCATTGAAGCTCTTTTTCCAAGATTCTAATTCGTGACTTTTCTTCCTTTCCTTCTTGCTGGATTCTGAGTGCTTTCTTTTCCAACCAAGTTGAATAATTTCCTTCGTATGGAATGCCTTGACCTCGATCTAATTCGAGGATCCAGCTTGTGATGTCGTCAAGAAAATATCGATCGTGCGTCACGATAAGTATCGTCCCTTTGTAAGCAATCAAATGCTTTTGAAGCCATGATATTGTTTCGGCATCTAAATGGTTAGTAGGCTCATCCAAGAGCAATAAATCTGGGCATTCTAAAAGTAATTTGCACAAAGCTACTCGGCGTTTTTCGCCTCCTGATAAATCAAGTATGGAGGCTTCATCATGAGGGCAGCGTAAAGCTTCCATGGCCACATCAACCTGACTGTCCAAATCCCATAAGCCTTCAGAGTCAATTCTATCCTGTAGCGTCGTCATTTCTTCCATAAGTTCTTCCGAATAGTTTTCGCCAATCTTAAGAGCTATTTCATTAAAATTTTCGAGCAAGAGTTTTTTAGACTGTATTCCCTCTAAGACGTTTTCTCTTACAGTCTTGGCCTCGTCTAGCACGGGTTCTTGTGGTAGATACCCGACTGTTATATCCTTAGCCGCCCACGCCTCTCCTGAATAATCCTTGTCCAAACCTGACATGATTTTCATCAAAGTTGACTTTCCAGATCCATTTGCACCGACGACCCCAATCTTCACGCCGGGTAGAAATGAAAGTCGAATATTTTCGAAGCATTTTTTGCCGCCGGGGTAAGTTTTAGAAACTCCATCCATATGAAAGATATATTTATTCGATACCATTTATTTCCTCTACTTTAACTATTTTCCTTTAACTAATGTAAGAACTCGCTCGTTTCAATGACATTGCAAAATTGAGTTATATTATTGTCTCTTTATCTGCTATACTAAGAGTGTTAATATTTTTCTCAAGACCTGATAATTTGTTATTATTAAAAGGGTACCGATGCATCGAGTGAAAACAAATGTTTCCGGAACCACCATAGGATTACTAG
>MDTA01091496.1_pt1 | contig 14964 bp, 7 predicted proteins | sample 811151 | NCBI WGS metagenome assembly MDTA01 (sample SAMN05326648, study PRJNA326480) | marine metagenome | isolation source: seawater | place: Indian Ocean: South | collected 2010 | reverse complement strand
CCCTGATTGGGATCATATCCAGTAGCGGTTCCAAGACCAGGATTAAACTGAGCAGTGGTTACACCAGCACTCTCAAGGTTAATATATTCTCCAACTTCATCAACCTGAATACCCTGTGGTGATTGGAAGATATTATTCAGGAGATAGATTGTATTGGTTGTGATACCAGATACATCAGCACCACCTGACTTCATTGTAAACTCACTTGTAATACCAGTAAACTGATTAGTGATATCATCAAACACAAAGTTCTTATTATAAGTTTCAACTGTGCCATTCTCTACACCCCTCTTGGTGAACACCCTTCCACTAAATCTGGAACTCGTTGTAATACCAGTCCAATCTCTTGAATCAGGTGGATTAGTAGTTGATGATACAGGAATATTACCATAAGGAGCACTTACAAAATTAATTGTATTGTCTGTGATTGTGTAGTTACCAGTAAACTTGGTGATTGTTGCTCCTGCGGAATGGGGAACAATGGCAGATCCAAGGATTGGTCTTTCCACGAACATGGTGGTTCCAGTGCCTGTAATAAAGGATGTGATCCTCATAAACTCATCATCTATCTTGATAATATCATTTGAAGATAATGTGTTGATACCACTAGTGTTGAACTGAGTATCAAAGATTATATCTTGAGATAGTGATGCGGAAATATCAGTTGGAGTAATAGGTGCCTGAACCATATTATCAATCGTAACCAGTGCTTTGCTATTCTGATTAGTTGCTGTAATAAAGTGGGAGGAACCAGAACCAACAGCATTAAACTGGATTTGTGTAGGAATGATTGCCTGAGCAGCAGCAGGACTGGTGGCAAAACCAATGGACTGATCATTCAACTTAATAGCAAACAAATCAGTTGGAAGGATGGTTGTTGAACCAACACTACCACCAAAGTCAGTTGTTACAATGCCAATTCTAGTGGAAGTTCCAAATACCTCATACTTGACTGCCTCACCAGATTGGAAGAAGTGATTTGCTGATGTAACAGAACTAGTTAATGTATTAACACCAGTGTTATCAAACTGTCTTTCAAAGATAGGATCACCATCATGTGTAAGATTAAAGTTCTTTTTAACATTACTTTGTGTTCCTTGATAACTGCCAGTATATGCTCTAAAGAATCCATCATTGTAATCAATTTGATTTAGATCAACATCTATATCAGGCTCCCTAAGATTAACAAAGAATGTCTTAATCTGAACACCAATACCAGCATTTGGAGTGTAGACAACATTTACATTATTGCCTGATGTGGTCACACCAACTGTTCCTAATCCAACACTCGTTACCACATTACCATATTCAACAAAGTTTTGAACTGGAACAACGATAGAGTTAAGAACATTAAGTTCAAACATCTCATGATTATTATTTGCTACATCCTCAACACATATAACCATATATGAGGCAGCATATGCTTCAGCGGTGAGTGTCTCATAACTGCTAACAATATGTGCGGTTGGTGAACCAGAGGATGCTATAGAGGTATAACTACTACCAACCCTGGCGGTTTGCATTGATGTAAATCCAGTCACACTGGTGCCCCTTACAGTGGAGACAACCTGACTGTATGATGTTGCTGCCACTCCAGTATTTGGATGGAATTTCAGAATAACATCAGAACCACTAATCTCACCAGTATATGTTCCAATACCTCCTCCATATGGTCCAATAATCTCATCAATACTATTGTATTCAGTAATAAACACATCAGTGTCATCGTGAATGATATTAAGTTCAGAGAAGTGGAAATCATCACCAGATACCAAAAGATTCAAAACCTTATTGGATCTATAACTTGTGCCAACAGAAACAATTGTTGTGGTTGTTCCTGTTGCTACATTTACCTCTTGAGAACTAATCTCTACAGTATCGCCAAAAGATGATCCTGCCGCACCAACTGCTTCTGGTTCCAATCCAAAAGAGAAGGATGATACATCATAGTTGTTCAATGCAAACTTGACTGGATGGAATTCAAAATTCCATACTTCAGAATCAGTACCAACATCAATATCACCCAGATCACCAACAGTGAATAGTTTACTATACTGGGTCAGATATGCTAAATCATCATCAACGATGGTAGTTCCAACTAACAACATTCTTTCAGTAGTAAATGTTGTATCCTTCACATAGAATATATTCTTAGCAAATTTTACAGTATTATTAAACTCAGCAACATTCATATATGCTTCAGCACGAGCATTACTATTGAATGTGGAACTTACATCATCAATTCTAAGCGCCCTATTACCCTGTGACTCAAAGTAGTCAGTCAGGATAACATTCTCAAAGAATATATTATCAGATACATTTTTACCATTAACCTGGAATATATTTTCTCTAGCATTGTCAAAGTCATAATGGCAGTTTAGATCACCTGTTCCTACACAATCAACAGTAAATGATATTTCTGAATCATTTACATTAGTGGACATTGTAGGATCAGTTGTGCTGACAATCTGTAGGTCAGAAAACTTCTTAAATCCAGCAGTATGATTTAAAGCACCAACAGTCTTGTCCCACAAAGAAAGTGAGATTGGTGACTTGAGTGAGTAGGAGAATCTTTGATAGTATTCGTTATTAGGAATCTTCTGTAGTTCATCATTCAAGAATCCAGTGTTTCTTTCCCATCCATAGTTAATTGTTGTTCCAGCTCCAATCCCTATATCACCCTTGAAGTCCCATCTTCTTACAACTATTCCCTTTGTTCTAGAAGAACTACCAGTGATGACATCTCCAACAGGAAGATCTGTCTGAGACTTGATTTTAAGGATATTGGTGTTTTGATTATACTTATCAATCACACCAACATTTGGACCCCATGTGACAGTCTCATCATTAAGGAATTTATTCTTCTTCAGTTCAACAGAGAATATGGGAAGATGATCACCAGGAATAACCTTAGCAGATGTAAATGATAAGACAGTTCCAGGAACATCAGAACCGAAAAGATTATCCTTCAATGAATATTCAACATAAGCACCAGATCCGCCAGCATTAGTTTGAACACCAACCACCTCAAACATATTATGATTATATTGGTCAGAGTTGTACCCTTTGCCAGTGGTTCCAATACCAATGTTGATATTCTCAACATAAACCTCTCCACCAATATAGAATGGATACTCAGCATCACTATTAAACTGATTAGTGAGGTCAAGTTTTACAGTTGTCCCAGTAAGTGTAACTCCACCAATGTAGTAACCATTTGAGTTGTTAACTGGAATGAGTCTTGGTGTTGTATTGTAGAAACCCTTTGAGTTTGTAATGATTTTAACCTCAGGGTCACCTAACTCATAATCAAGAAGACAATCAACAATCTCATCAGTATAACCATCCCTTACAACCAGTGAAGGTGCTGTAAGATAATCAATACCAGATGAAGTAATACCAATCCTACTGAAGGATGAAAGGGCATCAATCTCAACAATCTCAGGCAGATTAGCAGTTGGTTTCAGGGTTTTGTCAGTGGGGTAGTTCCATCCAATATTATTGGATACAAACTTTTGATTACTGACCTTACCAATACTGGTTGACTCACCATAAAGGATTGCTCCTGTACCATTGTTTGTTTGTATGGTGGTAATACCTGGAAGTCTGCTATATCCATAGTTGTTATCAACCAAATTAATTTTCTTTATATCACCAAAGGCAGTCTTTGATGATGTGTCATAAGTTGAGTTGGATGTGGTTCCATCATAAGAGGTAACAGCAGAAAATCCTCTCAGATTGAAGTCATAGGTTGTTGAACCAATTGATATAATCCTGTGAGTTCCATCTAGTACAGATAATGACTTGAATATGGTGTTATATGAAATAGCACAATCATCAACAACCAGTTTCTTTTCATCAGTTATAAATGACTCATTTTCATTACTAAACTTATAATACAGGGCAAATGGAATATCTTTTATATTCAGTTTTAGTTCTCCATCTGTTCCAACCACACCTGATGTCTGAACATTAAAATCAGACTCCTCATTTGAGTTCAAATATTGATTGATATAAAGGGGATCAGTAAAGATCTCCATCTTAAATGCTGGATACTTGATTGAGTTTGATACAAATGACAGTGACTCATCAGAAAGGTCAAATTTGAGATTAGTATTAGCATTTACAACAGGATTAATCTTAGAAATAGTACCAATACCAGCAGATGTAATATCTACAAAGTTTGGAGAGATTTTATCAAGTTCAAATTTATCTACAACCAGTTTGATTGTGGTTGAGGTATCAAGATAGACATAATACATTTTTTCATCAACCAAACCACCTGATGGTGAACTGGATGTATGAATAATCCTATCACCAGTTTTAAATGTATTTGTTGATACTCCAATAGTGTTAGTTGTTGTGTTTACACCAGATACAGCAAATGTATATGGATCAAAGACAATCCTTTTATTGAAGTCATTATACTTGACAATAATTGTCTGATCATTTGTTGGATTGAGTCTAAAATCAACAACATCATCAACAAATAGACCGTGGGTTCCAGCTGTGGATACAACAACCTTTGTTCTCTCCGCACTTGCTGTGACCACATTATCATAGTTGGTCTTCAAACTATGATATACATCAGTTCCAACACCAGTAAAGAATAAGAGACCAATATTGTCATTTACAATACCCTTATAACCTGATGTTGTAACACCAATCTTGGTGGATGAGAGACCAATGAAATTCTCACTGATAGGAGCAACAAATAGTGGTGAATATACATCCAGATCCCTCTTGGCATCACCTGATTCACCATTCCATACCTCTATTGCTGTACCACCATTCTTATGATAGGTTACAGTTTCATTAATCTTAAATCCATGACCAGGAAGATAAAGGTGTTGTTCAGGAGCAAAGATGCTATTGATACCAGCACCAGGATTGGAGAATGAGAGTGTTTTACCAGCACCAATTGTTCCATCACTACCAATACCCAGTGCCTCAGCAGGATCAAAGTAAAACTCAGTATTCTTCCTCAGAAGTTTTGTTGTCTTAAGTGTTCCAACATTAATTGCGAATGACTTTGGATCTTGGAACAGAGCAACATTACCAGTGTGAGCAGCACCAGTTGTTCCATCCTGTGCTCTAAGAACCCTTACCCTATTATTAAGAGGATCACTGTTTAGAACCTTAACTCTTTCAGATTCAATGGTAATAATATCATTGGGTCTCATGAATGGATACTGGAAAGCACCACCAACACTGAAATATGTTACAATACCAGTGTTTGCTGATGTATCAACATCATTTAGAAGGACATAAGAACCAGTGCTAATACCAATCTGATAGAATCCATCAAGACCAGCAAAGTAATCAGAAAGACCATCAATCTTAAGTTCAGTCCTATCAATCAACGAATGTGGTTGGGTCATAAATCCAACAAACTTATTCGCTGCCCCAACATTTACAAATTCAATATCTGTAAACAGGGTTGTAGATATATCTACATTATTAACCTTCTTACCACCAACCTTAGCGACAACAGCCCTAGCGGATTTACCATAGGTGTCACCAAAGAATTGAATTTTGTCAGATACCTGATAATTTTTTCCACCAGTAAGAATACCAACATTATCAACACTACCCTGAGATACACCAGTGACCTCAATGATTTGCTCCCTTACTTTGTTGGAGTTGAATATGTAATCATATCCACCAAAAGGTGAGTTAATCTTATATGGTGAGGTTATTCTTCTCCATCCATTTTCTACCAGATCATAATCAACATGATTAGATAGAATCTGGAAGTTAAATGAATTTTGTTTGTGTTGGAAAGAATCACCAATCAGATATGGGAATACTGGTCTTCTTGAACTCTTGAAAGGACCACTACTTTCAGTCAGTTCTGAAATGGTGGCAAAGTAAACAAATGTTCCATTTGGATATTCTGGTGTAACACAGAATCTACCATTATTTCTGTTTAGGTCTCCAATATCTGTAAAAACATGATCCTCCACAAAGAACCCAAGAGGATAGAGACTTAGTGGTGGTCTGTTAGAACTTTGTTTCGCCTCATATCCACTTACCATCCTCCTTACACCACCACCAGATTGAGTGTCATATCCAAAAGGACCATAGATTGGGCAACCATCATATGCCCATCCAATGATTGGTGAGTGATACTTAGAATCTACTTCCAGATCATTTACATACTTGAGATCAGGATGTTCGTATTGTGGTTCAGCATTTGATTTATTTCCATATACTGCTGTTCTAAGATTCCTAGGAGCATATAGGTGTGATAGTTGTGTTGAGTTGAGTAGAGAACCCTTGGTTATAATACAATCATCATCTGTTAAGTTCTTAAAGTTCTGCTCAAACTTGTTGATAGTCCAGTTTTTAATATTGGCAGACACAGATCCATCTATACCTGCTGCGTCAATAAGAATCAATGAATCACTTCTATAACCAATACCCTCATTTACAACGATGACAGATGTAATGACACCATTAGTCAACACAGGGGTCAACTTACAGTACAATCCACCCGTTACCGTAAGTGTTGGTGGTGAGTTGTAACCACTACCACCCTGATTGACAACAACTTCTTTAATAGCACCATCAGCAACAATAGGAGTTAGTTGAGCACCACTACCACTCTCTAATGTTGTATTGGGTAATCTATTAAAGTTAAAAATTTCAGATGAACCATAACCAACACCAGGTGTAACCACATCAGCATTTGTGATGCTTCCCCTGAATATTGGTTGAACAGAACAATCAAAATCCTGACCAAAACTGGTGTTTAAACCAACAACACCTTCAATAGTTACCGTAATAGGTTTGTAATTAAAACATCCATCTCCCTCAGCAGTGAGGTCAATGTATATTGAGTTATCAAGATAGTATCTTTCACCAAGTGATCCAGTTCCTTTCTCATAAAGTTGGAATCTATCATCATCAAGTTTACCAACCAGATACTCAGTATTGGTGCTTATTCCTCCAATATTAGTTGTCTTTGAGTTATAACAGATAATCTCACCAGTTTCATATCCGTGGTTCTTGATTGTGATAACATCAAGTGCTGTACTTACTCCAACAGGAGCAACAGTCCTTTCCTGATTCTTGTATCCAGCACCAGGATTTGAAACATTAATGCTGCTAACAATCTGCTTCTTTTTAACAGTTGAAAATGTTTGAGTGCCATTACCAAGACCAGTAAGACTTACCGTGTTTAATCCAGCAACAGCATCATCAAAACTTGGGAAAAGTTTAATCCTTCTACCATCAACAATCTTGGAGAAATATGCCTGATTGGTGGTAAGACCTACAACTGAGTTTGGATTAGAATCATAGATGATTTGCTCATTATCCCTCAGATTATGGAATGTTGTAAAACCAATAATGTCATTAGTTAGATCAACACCACCATCAATAGTGGTGTAAGCAATACCTGCCAGGAATGGGATAGAGTGTGAAACCTCTATCATATTAACCTCTGCCTGGGCAGGGGTTGTAGGACTACCACCGCTTATTTTTACAGTTGGTACTTCAGTAAAATCAAATCCCTTGTTTATGATTCTAAGTTCTTGAAGATTACCCTCAACAGAGATTGTTCCTGTTGCTCCACTTCCAAAATCATCAGTGATACTTAATACTGGTGGATTGATTACATCATAATCCTTTCCATCACCACTGACTTTGAAAGATTCTATGCCTCCATAGAAAATAACATCAGATGATTTATAGTTCTCAATCTCAACACCGTTTATAAGTATGCCAGTTGAACCTGGTTCTGTTGTAAAGGTTCCTGCTTCCTGAATAGGATCGTCAATCTCCCTGTATATCTTTTGACCCAACAGGGGTTTATTATAGAATGGATAATATGTAAACGTATTATCTGTGACTGTACCTAAGGGAATAATATATTTTTTACTAAGAAGATCTGATTTACTTAACGCAAGTCTTACCGTAAAGGGATCAATCCTTTGAACAAAATATACACCCTCATTTACATTGGAAAAACTACTAACGGTGGTTTGATCAATAGTGCCACCATCAATTGTTACAGTTGTGGTAGTAACACTAGGACTATAATAGACAGCATCACCATTATATAATCCATGATCACTGGCCGTTGTAAGTGTGATTATATCGTAGTTTGCCGCACCAGTAAATGTAAAGGTTTTATCATCGCACCTAATTTTATCATCATAATTTGGAATACTATTAGACGCAATAAGATTCTTACCTTCCTTAGCATATACATTCAACACATTAGCATTAAAGTCATTAATGCTATTCAGAAGGGTTGATTCTCCCTTCAGAAGTTGATTCTCAACAGAGAACTCATTAGTTAGGGTATTTGATGGAATAGCAGTCTCTAACTTCAGATTCAATATTTTATCTGAATCTACTGAGGTTACTTCACCACCAGTTGTTCTTGATAATAGTTTATCCGTAATATTAACACTATATCCAATCCTATAATCGTGTGCCTCTTCAAATGAGACCTGATAGATGTTATTGCCAGGATTTATCAGTGCGATTGATTTTACATTAAGTCTTGACTTTACATTGTAGAACCAATCTGACTTACTATTATCTGATATACCAATGGTCTTAACACTTATCCTATCACCCTTCTCAATACCAAAGTTGCTATCAACATATTCAATATCATTTAAGGTTGACAGGATTCTAAATCTAACCTGATTTTCTGTTCCTATGCCAATATTTACAAAAGTATAGTCATCCTTTCTTACATCAATTGCCTGATCAAAACTGGATGTGGTTGTTGTTACGCCAAGGAACTGGGTAAGGTTTTTATCAGTGTATGACAGGATGTTTTCACTTCCATTTGTATCAATAAGAGACAATGACCCTGAGGATGGGAAATCAATGGTAGAATCCACATCCAGGATGGTTGAACCAACACTTACACTATTCAGTAGTTTTGTTTTAGAGTTAGGTTCAAACTTACCAAAGATCGTTCCATCTACATCAATATCCCTCTGGTAACCAGAGTCAATGGATATCTGATAGAAGTCACCATCAACATTAAGTCTCTCAACCTTTGTGACGGTTCCCCTGGCACTAGTTGACTTCTGATAGACGGTATGATTGTTAATCAGTGATGGGTCACCAACATATCCCTCAATGACATAATCCTGACTAACGGTGTAGTTAGCATCTGATGCCCTAATAAGAAGGTTGTCTGGTTTGATTATCTCTACATCTTCACCATAGATTGCCTTGAATAAGATCTTAAATGAATCATCAGTTCCTTTTGATTTGTAGAAACTATCTGATGTCTTAACAAAGTTCTTTTGATTCAGATCACTGGAAAGGGTTCTTCTCTCAAATCCAGGTGTGACCTGTGTTTTTAACTTGTTGAAAAACTCCTGTAAGAATAAAACACTTAGATTCTTAACAGTTGCTCCCTTCTTGTGTGCTGCTGGGAGGGTTGACTGGAATGTAAGTTTATCAGGAATGATATTATCAAGATACTGGGTTACACCACTGAATCCCCTTACACAGTTCTCAAATGTTGTTGCGGTTTTAGAACTATACTTGATAATCTCATTGTCAATCAATATGATACCATTCTCATCAGGGAAATCATATGTAAAATTAGTATCAGGTGATAGGGTTATCGTGGTATCAAGGATTCCCACATCAGCACCCAGTTGGGTCTCTAATCTGATGTTCGCAAGTTCATCAACCTTGATATATTGATCAAGATTCTGAATCAGATCAAGGGGACCACCACCATTCTCCTGTGATTTATAATATTCCTCTAAAAAACTAACCAGGAGGGGAAAGTCATCCCTTACGTATGCAGGGATCTGGGATGTAATGACATCCTGAATTTTAACTCTATCTACCGCCATTTCTTATTAATAACCTGAAGAGGAACCTGAACTTGAGGATGATGATGAACTGGATGTACCAGTGGTGCCAGATGAATACGTATTCTGGGTGGTCTGAGTTGAACCATTCATTCCAGTTGTTACACTAAATGATTCAGCAGTCTGAACATTTGATTGTGTTGTGGTGGTTGTTGCTGCCGTAGTTGCTTCTGTTCCAGTAATGATGGGTGTGCCCCTAACAAGTTTCCCATTTGAGTAGGATGAGGTAACTATGTAGTTACTACCTGAAATATCATCACCAGATGCAATCTCATCTGTTACAGCATTTATGAATACATTATTTGTATCAAGTTGAAGATAAAGATCCTGCTTTCCAATTACGTCATTTGAGTAAGGGGTGGCAGATATTTCAATAAGTGGTTCACCTCTATTTACTACAGTAGAAATGATGTTTATTGGTGAGATCATCAGTTCACCCTTCACATAGTCAATAGAACCAACATTCTGTTTTACAATCACAAACTCAGTCTCAGAGTTCAACTTAAACAGGAACAGTGTTCCCTTCTTCAATGAATCATCAGGGGAGTCACCAAGATAAAGGGTGTCAGAGATACCAGCAACCTTGAAACCAGATGACTTGATATTAAATCCAATCTCACCATTATGGGTTCCATGTCCATGGTTCTTAATATGGAATCTATTACCAAAGCATATCTCATACTCAGCAAATGAATTTAGGACACATTGCATGTCCCTCCTCATATTCACGGTGGTGATATTGGATGTGATTGATGTATGACTATTATCCAGTACATTCTGGAACTTACTATACTTAAACCTAGCACCAAACTTATTCAACTCTGATGAATCAGCATAGGTGTTTACATTGGTCCTACACAGACCTAATACAGCAGCGGAACCAGGTGCCTTGTTCTCATTATAATATACAAATGAGTTACTCTCCACATAGAGATACTTGAGGTCAACAATCTCTGGAATGATACCAGCAACAGAGTATCTCTTAAGTTGTCTTTGCACATCCTCCTTAACCGTGGAGGATAGGAATACACCATTGATTGGTTTCACCGCGATCATAACCTTACCAAACTTGGGTGGGTTCAGATCCTCACCACCAAATGCTGATACTGATTCAGCCTCTGGATAAATCTTGGGGATCATCGTCTCATAATCAACAGCGGTCACCGCCCTGTTCTGTGAGGCATAAATCTGTGGTGCGAATCTTTTGATTGAATCCACACTCTCAATATCAGCACCACCAAAACTGGATTGATCCACAACCATAGTGGTTATGTTTGATGTGAGTGAACCCCCATTATTATTAACCAACTGACCAGCATAGGCAAGTCTAGAAATATTATTACCATCCAATCCGTTTGAAATGATATATCCAACCTCAATCACATTTGGTTCCTGTACTGGCAGACCAAAGATCCCATCACCAAACAGTAACTCATATCTCTCACCATCAACCTCCTGCAGGAAGTAGATTGGTGAATCACTACCAATCTCAAATAATCCCTTTGATTCCTTATATTCCCTTAATACCGTGGAGTTAGCAGACTCCCTTACACTCACCCTGATCAGATTGGTATCAATACCACTATTGGGAAGGATATACTTCTGATTGGGCGTCCTTGAGTTTACATTAAACTTCTGCTCAATATATGTTCCCTCATACACGGTGATGGTATCAAATATGGCAAGTCCATCATCATTAACACCAACCGTGATATCCTCTGGTATTGAGAAGGTATATGACTGATTACCAAATGTACTTGCTGAGACAGCAACAATACCCTTCTTGAGTGTTACCGCAACCGTTGTGGTCCCTGATACATCCACGGCAAAGGATACCTGTGCCTTTGCTGATCTCCTTGGTCTTGGTGTATATCCTATATTCTTTGCCAATGATACCACATTCTCCCTTAATGTGGCACTGTCTATAAAGACCTCATTGGTCACCATATTAGCATTATATGAACTAATATATGTGTTATATGCTAACAGATCTATAATGGTTGAGAGATTGGATCCCTCAAAGTCATAATCAGTAAAGTTGGAATTCGCACGAAGGTAATCCCTCAAGGATGTTTTGATCTGATTAAAATCTAGATTGCTGAAGTTTACTAAAGGCATTTACCTGGAAAGCTCTAATGCGAATGTTATCTGCTGTGCTGATGCAACAATACCAATAATACTGTAATGGATTGACACATCAAATGAGTTATTATCAATATTAGGTTTTACAACCACATTGGTAAGATTAACCCTAGGTTCATACTTAATAATCGTATTCTCAATCTGTTGCTTGATATCTGATCCAGTTACCTGATCCAGGTTCTCAAACAGTGATGCATATACCTCAGAACCAACATCAGGTTGAAATGGTTTTTCACCAGGATTCGTGAGGATCAGATTACGGATTGATCTTGAGATCGCATTCTCATTCTTCAATCCAATCAGATCATTGTTCAGTGGGTTAGTCTGAAACGTCGCACTAATATCTTTAAATGGTTTACTAACCCTCTGGACAGGCATATTATGGACACACTAGGATATGTCTTTATTTATAGGGTTTATTCGGGATTTCTTTCCTTTGATGTTTTCCAGAAGTATGAATCCTCATCACCCAGTCCCATACGATCATGACCATTCTCAACCTGATATTCCACGGTTGATACCTTGAAGTCAGGCATCCTTGGATTATCAGGTGTCAGACTGTTATCAAATATACGGGTCCTGTTATTAGGATACAGGCAATACTGACCATTCCTTAACTGTATCAGGTTATGTGATTTGTGCTCTGATGGTATCTCGGAGGTGCTGTAATCAATGATATCAACATCCTGGTGGTAGTTGTCTATCGTACACACATAGATGCCCTTCTGGATACCATGATCCCTTGTGAACACCTCAAAGTCCATTGACCCGATGAATGCCTTATTGATTGCTACCAACCCATAATCCATACAGTTCCAGAACTGAAGGTTATACAGGTTCATATCAGGATCAGGTGTCTTTGGTTCTGATACAAATGCACTGATGGGTAACTTATCATACATTGCAGCATATTCTGGAAGGTAGGTCTCAAAATAGAATGCCCTACCAGGAATACTCTTAGCACTAACCCACCAACCCTTTACAAACTCCCCCCAACCGGATGTATGGTCGGTGAGGTATTCCTTCCTTACATAGACCTCCACATTGGGGAGGTTACAGATCAAACATGCCATTTAACAGAGATTTCCCGCTGATTTATATATTACAAAAATACACACAAAAAAAGAGGGGTCGGAACCCCCTCCTTAGAACTTATCCCTTACCCTGACCCCTGTATCTCTTCTTCGCGGGTCCCCTGCTGGATGCAGAATACTTTGTATGTTTCCCCTCACCCTGTCGTGTCTTCTTGGGTGTTGCCTCAATGAACACTGTGCCTAACAGTGACTTCTTAACCTTTGCCATTAGTTGTACTCCTCAACTACACAATCCGTATTATTGATATATGGTGTATCAGTGGTCACAGGATCACCAGCGGCGGACTTCTCATCAATCCATGATTGTGCCTCCGCCTCCGTGGCAAATGTTCCCATGATACGATTAAACTTCGTGTTCTTTACCTTAAATGGCATCCTTTCCTCCTGTAAAACTTAGACCAATACCAACCTGATACCTATATCCCTCCCTCCTACCGAGTTCATCCAATACCTCATTACAGAGATACCATAGGTCATCACTCATCTTTGAGGGGAGGTGGTGTTCCACCCATTCAACGATATGTTTATCCATCAGATAACCCTTGTCTTCTCATGACCCACACGAATCCTTGGATCACACCAGATCTCATAACCTGCCTCAATAGCATCAAGACAGAATGATACATCCTCACCACACATATCCTGTACCGCACCAGATTCAAAGACCTGCATCTTAGGAGCAAACCATGGATACTTCATCTTCTCATTCTCAAATACACCCTTCTGAATCATCACCCATCCAAATCCAGTATAATCTACCGTAAATGGTTTCTTACGATTCTGGATGCTATCAACCATCTCATGATTCATCACACCACCATTATTCCTGAAGTCTCCCTCATCCAACCAGTGTGCGACGGATGTGGTCTTACCATCCTCAGTAGAATACCACCCTGCGGTGATCCCCTTCTCCTCACCCTCACTATTTAGTGATAGGTCACATAACTGCCAGAACTTATTAGTATCAAATACAATATCACTATCAATCCACAACTGGTAATCATACTTCAACTTACCATCCCATGGGATCTGATCAGGTCCACGCAATACATTTGCCCCCAGACACTTACAACGGGCAAAGTTGACCATTGAGGAATAATCCTGACTGATCTGGATACTCATACCATTCTGTACCATATCAAAGCACAGTTGTACGAAGTTCTTCAGGAATGTATATGATACACCACGTCCAGGAAGACAGAATACAATCGTCTTACCCCTCATCCTCTCCTTGATTGAGTCATAGTCCCACTCAGGTACATTCTTCTTGGGTGGTGCTGATGCCTTTACAGTAAATCCTTTGGCCATAGTCTTTAAATCACTACAAGTTCATTTTAGCAGTTTATATAGGGGATGTCAATAAGAACTCTCCTCCATTGTCCTGAGGGTCTCCACGACCTCATAGGTTATGTCCTCCACATCATATTCAGTATCTAACAGTTCCACCATCTCCCTCATCGTGTTATAGGTACTGGTGAACTTCTTCTTATCCAGACAGTTATAAACACATTTTCCTCTCAGGTAAATATGGTAAAATTTTTCTGGCAGAATTTTTTCCATGAAGTGAAAGGTATCAACGCATTATATAGGGGCACGACAGAACCCACTAAAGTGGGCACTAAAAAAACCCCCACAGAGGAGGGTTTTTGTATTAAATCTAACAGCTTGCCTGGCGGCGCTTCTTAGATCCATTCTTCTGTGCTAGTGTTCTAGATCCACCCTTACAGGTGCGCTTGTCCTGTTTACCACTGCCAGACTTGAGTTTGAATGCCATAATTTTCAGAAAAAATTTTAGTTTATTATTTAGAGAGGGGGTATATACTTTTGTAGGTTAGACTCTCAGAATTACCCCATAGGGGGGGGTACTT
>MDTA01220477.1_pt1 | contig 14965 bp, 17 predicted proteins | sample 811151 | NCBI WGS metagenome assembly MDTA01 (sample SAMN05326648, study PRJNA326480) | marine metagenome | isolation source: seawater | place: Indian Ocean: South | collected 2010 | reverse complement strand
GTTCGACTCGTATGCGATGTTCATCTTTGCGTTCGAATACGGGTTCGGAGCTAAAATGCGCTTTCAGGTTGGGCGCGGTGGTGCCGGCTATGTCGTACGCGCGCTTTCGAAACAAATCAATGATATCGTCGTCTTTTTCATCGTCCCGGGGTCCAAAAATCGGACGCCCGTTCACTTCCCAACCGTCGGACGTCGCCTGGCCACCATACCCAAACCTTTCGTAATCGGGTAGAAACGTTATTTTCGTATACCCCCGTTTGAGTGATTTTTTGGTTCGCTTCGCTTTGCTCTTTTCGGACATGTTGTTCCGCCAAGTCACTTCCAACGACTGCGCACCGTCTTTGTCGGCGTACACGGTCTCGATTGAAAATTGTTTCGAAAAGATATTGGCAAGCTTGGCACCGTACCCGTTTCGGCCACCGCCCAACCGGTCCTCTTCATCGTTGTAATTGCTCCCCGAGAGCAACACGCCAAAAATCATCTCCGGTATGTACAACACGTTGCCTTCTTTGTCTTTTTCTTTCGATTCGTGCGTAGGAATACCCTGGCCGTCGTTGAAGACGGTGATGACCCCGTTGGGAGCAACGTTTACATACGCATTTTTAACGTCGTAGTACGTCCCCTGTACCGTCTGTTTAAAATCTGCTATGTTTTGTATCAGCTCGTCAAATATCTTCAACATGGCGGCCGAATACACGACCTCTCTTTCTTCCGGGTTCCCATTGCGCGTGATAACCCACATCTGTTGCGTCTGTTGCTCGGTTTGACCTACGTACGTGTCGGGTCGGAGCAATACATGTTCCCGATGTTTGACCTTTTTGTGTTTCGCCTTCTTCTTTGGTGGTTCCTTTGTTGAAGATGAGGGTGGTGATTGGTCTCGTTTCTTCTTTGGTGGTTCCTTTGTTGAAGATGATGATGGTCGTTTCTCCATGCCGACGTTTGGTGTTTGTACGGTGAAATATTTTAACATTCTGCTGCTCTAACGAAAACTGGATAACGAAATAATATTTGTTCCCGTGTTGTTTTACGAATACAAAGTTGTTTTCCTTGGTTCAAACCAACATCGAGACGTATCGCAACAAATAACTATTGTCACTACCATTATACGCGGTGAATATATACATTTTAACAAAAATATCCAGGACACAAAAAAAATGTCCTGGAATACAAAATAATAAATCATTATATGAACAAAATAGGCATTATATGAACAAAATAGGCCTATAGTTTTCATACAAACACAAACAAATATAACATACAAATACATACAAATCAAAGAAATATACAGTAAAAATACAAATATTGACCTATACATGAAGGTTTCGCGAGGGATTATTAGAAGATTATAGCGATACATCGGGGCACATCCAACTGATTGAAAAATATTGTCCGTATTGTACGAAAAGAAAATTTCAAATACATTCCGAATACACGAATCATTGCACAGACTGCAAGACAAAGTTTTTTCAAAAAAAAAGTAAATAACATAATACATTAAATTCATAAATATATGCGTATTTTTTTTTTAAATATATATGTCAAAACACACCGAACATGAACATTGACCAACGGCATATTTACCACTACGGGTCCCAGGGGATTCGCGACGAGGGGTGGGGCTGTGTCTATCGGAACATCCAAACAATGCGGGCCATGAACAACATGACAATTCCTACCATCTCCACCATGCAAGCAGACATTGGCATCGACCCCCGCGGTCAAGGGAGGGCCCTGTGGATTGAACCGGTGGACGCCCGTCGCTATTTTCCACCAAACAATAAGTTGGTGTTGTACACGACCGCGCCCAACCCAGAATCGTACATGCTACGAACAAAACTCTCCGAATTCGATCGAGTCCTTCGCAGTACAACAGACACCGATGCCTTCTTATCTACGTGTCTAGCTAATAAACGGCAAGTATTGATCGACGATTCGGTGTATTCGTATTTACTGGTCAACATAATTGACGGCTTGTACATCTACGTGGACCCCCACCGTCAACAACACCACGTGCAGAGCATGACGCGCGACGAGTTTTTCAACCATAAGGTGTGGATGATGCTATGTTAAAAAAAAAAAGAATATTATGTATTATGTGTTTATATTTATATATTGGGCCCGTTTACTAAACATTCCTTTAAATCGCCCTTCCCCTCAAACGTTTTCTCTTGTAACAATACATCGACGGTCCACACTGCTGCCAATTCAGAAAATACGCTTGTCATAACGGCAATGTCGATTTGTAAAATCGACAATTGCAAGGTAAGAACATGCCGTATAGAGTTGAGCATATACATGGTATTGGCCTGTAATTGCAGTTCGGTTTTCGTAAAACCTTGTACCTTCTTTCTGTTGGGGTCGTAAATGTTGAAATTCAGAATCGGCATCCCGAATTCATTGATACAGACTTTGCAGATGCTGAACACCATTATGTAGCCAATCAAAACGATGTACCGTGTCCACGTGTTTATTTTTATGGAAATAATGATCAAATCCTCGTTTGGGCCAAACCGATAATACGGACTCTCTTTGTTGGCCAATAAAATGGTAGGTACCATGGCCGACAGAAGAAGTAACAATTGTCCTACAATACAAAGTTTCAAACGTTTTTGCTGTGATAATGTCATTTCCTCTCCGTGTTGTGTTGTGTTGTTTTAAAATACTGTTATCCGCGAACGTACAAACGTGTGCGCGTTGTAAAAAAAAAAACTAGGTTTATTTCTTTGCGTCTACCAACCGACACACTTGATTTGCTCTAGACTCAAGGCGTCGCAATAAGCATCCCAGTTGTTCCCGTGGCTTTCGTCGATCCTGTACAATGCTCTTATTTGGTCTTGACTCAAGCACAGCGAGGCTTGAATAAAGTGGTTGGATGGTCGTAATTTTCGAATGGCAAGCCGGGCATCGCTCTTTGGTGTAATTGGTTCGGCGTCGGGTGAAACCCGATCCGTGTTGCGAAAATTCCTGAAGAAGCTTTTCGCGTCTTCCTTGGTCTGGCAGTCGTCCAGGCTATCTAGGCTCTTGGGCAACATAGGGTAGCGTACGTGTTTTTTCTTTGGTCGCACCGAAAAAAAAATACAACGCGCAAACGCCAAGGTGCCTGTGTTCACCCGTAACGCGTCAATAGGCCGGCGGCCAATCCTGACAGCAGCGCGATTCCAAACACTGCCCCCGGTTTGAGGCAGGACACCTCTTCCTTCTTGCTCTTCCATACTACTATGGGTGGACGCAAGACCAATAATAAAACTACCGCGACGGCCATGGATATCATGCCAGCTATTCCGCAGGTGGCGATATCGCCTTTGCCACCACCTTTTAATTCTATGGTGTCGAACAAAGTTACGACTGGTGGTATTTGGGATGTTTTCTGGTGTAGTTGCTCTCTCCACCTGGCCATTTCTTTTGTCTTAACCACAAGAAAAAATTTTATTTTTTACTTGCAATGTGTACAAATATGTATCCATGGGTTTTGCAGCAAGGAACAACGATATACCGTCGGTCGGCGATTGCATGATGGGCAATTGGGCATTTTCTGTGCGTCTAAAATAACATCGTCGCGTATTCCATTTCTAACGTTGTCGGGGACACTCCTTTTCATGGAAGAGGAGATACTGTGAATTGTCGAGCGTATTAAAATATTTCTACCAATGTGTGTGGAAATATCAATCTGCTTCTTCATTTCTTTTACTATCTTATTTTTTCTTCTTCATAGTGGCCGCACCGCAACATATCATTGCGATTCCAAGCGCGGCAAAAACAGCAATTGCTACAATTGTAAAGACGCTATTGTCCTTTGTCGTGTTGCCACCGTGGAGTTTGACAGGGTTCTTTCTTTTCAAGAACTGTTCATTTTCTTGTTCTTGTGGCTCGTCGGTTTGTTCTTCTTGTTCACCGTCGTCGTCGTTTGCATCGTTGCTCGCGTTTGCATATTCGTTTGCATATTGGGTTGCATGTTCGTTTCTTTCCGACAATAACCGTTTTTGTATTTCCCCGTGTTTTTTATTTATATAACGATCGTTGATGGTGTCCTCTTTCAAATTCACCGTTTGCAAGGCTAATTCGCGGATGGTGGGGGGGGCATTTGTGCCGAATCTCGATTGCAGCTGGCTCTCGGTGTATGGCATGTTTTTTATATAATAAATAAAAAAAATGTAAGTCGTATCCATAATATATTTACGCTTTCTTGTACGTGTCCAGTCCCGTTTTCGTGGTGTGTCTCACGTACGTGAATGTATCGCCCTTTGTGTTGGTGTATTCAAATTGTTCTTCCCCGTTGGTTTTGGCTTCTTGCATTCGGTTCCACCAAGGGTTGGACGAGCCACCGCCAGACAATTGTTGCATCCTTTCGCTCTTGGCTTTCGACACCCACCGACCGGATTTATTTTGTACGATATCTTTCGCAGTGAGACCGCCCCTGGTTTTCAAGGCCTTTCCTTCTGCTACTTGCCTGTATTGTCCAGCAAGGGTCTTTGCCGAAGCCACTTTCATGGCAGGTTTTTTGTTGCCACCGGCAGACAAAAGTCGAGAATTTTTGTTGAGGTTGGTTTTCTTGGGCATGAGGGCGTGTGTTTTTTTTATATAGTACCCTAGAAAATTTTTCACGCCTGTCAACGCGCGCTAACGACCGAACCGATTTGCTGCACGAGACAAAAAAATTTGGTCGATACCGTGGTCCTTCAACCACGGACCGTTCTTTTCTGGGTCACGGATAGCATAATTTGTGCTCGAATATAAGATGGTAGACACGAGGGACCAGTCTTCGTTGCTCAGGCCGTAACGCTGCCGCATCGGCGCCAAATTTGTATTGATCCCGGCACTTTTCGCTTCGATGCCCAAGTTGGAAGGCCATCTTGTGGGTGGGTCGTCAATACCCTTTTCTTTGAATTGAACGGCAGACGATTGTTGAAAGTATGCTTGTTGTATGGTGTCCGGTAGGCACGACAAATCACTCAATATTCCAGACGTGAACGCGTTGGCGTCGTCGATCGCAAGTTGCTCTTTCAACACAGTCGCAATGTCGCTTGCGTTGTCACAAGAAACAGATTCCAACCCTTCTTCTTTTTGTTCCATGTGCGATTGAATCGCATTCTCTATATCAGCCGGGACCATAGGAATTCCCCTTGCGTTCATCTCCGGGTAGTTCGTATGCACCATTTCTTTCAATATACGAAGGTCTTCGAATCTTTGCAGGGTGGGTTGGTCTGACGTGAAAAACGCCTTGCACGCAATAAATACGTTTGGGTTCGTGTCTCGCCGACACATTTGGTCGCCTTCGTCTTCTAACTCCAAGGCCGTTGATTTCTTCTCACACCAGGCGTAAAATTCGTTCGGAATGTTTTGCTTACTACCGGTCCCTTCGTCGCTGGTCATAACCAAGTCGGAACTACTGCGATCCCATACGCTTTTTGCGGTAGCACCCCCCGCGTTGTAATCCTGGTTATATACTAATTTTAAACGAGTAAAAATATACGCTTGGCGCCCGTCCCCGTGTGCGAGGAGCGTGACATCCTTCACTATTTTTCGTCGAATGATACCCTTCGTTTCAACCGCATACACGTTTATCGTTTGGTTGATGATTCTTTGTATGTTGGAATCGTACAACGGATACATCCGAATCGAAACGCCAATCGTGTATTTTACCTTTTTAATTTTGACAGGGTCCAGCAGCCGTCGAAACAAAGAACATTCTTTGGAATATACATTATTCAGCTCGACAATGATTTTCTTTCCCGACTGTCGAAATTTTTCCGACATGATGCACTTGACAATGCGGTCAACTTCGGCAGGGTTGTTCATGCACTCGTCCATGACGTTGTCCAGGAAAAAAAAGCTATTCAATGTCGATTTAATCGTCAGCGATCTCAGAATCGCATCGGATAGTCGTTTAACTTTGCCTTTTTCTGCTGGCAAAGAGTTTTTCAAATCTTCCACCGTTTGAGGCCACATATTACACGTGGAGGAACGGGCCCAAACGTGAACAAGTAACGTTTTTCCAATCCCCGGTGGTCCCCATACTATGGCAACCGTGTGGTTGTTGGTGTGAAAAAAATTTTTCAGCGCTTCTTTTTGCCTAATGTGTCCGTATATGCCTTCATGATGTGCTATCGACAACGGATTTTCCATCGGTATTGCCGGAATCAAACATTTCTTTTTCTTCTTGGTGGCGCTGCTCTTGGACCTTACGAACGGACTCTGAAATAGTTGCTTCTTCTCCGGTGATTGCGTCGTTTTGGACTTCTTTGTCGGACGGCCGTCTAACCTCTTGAATTTTGTTGGCCTCTTCGGTTGTTTTTTTCCTTGCCACCGTTGCTTCATGTTTCTCCAAAAGATTGTTTGTAATTCTCTGTACGTCAACGACTCCCAGAGTTTGACGCTGCAACCTGCGAAGGTCCGCAACTATATTATCCGTTTTACGAATGCGTTGAAGTAAATACACTATAACCACGCTTAACGAGAGGGTACACAACAAAGTTACAATGGATCCAGTAGTCATTGTTTTTTATTTTTACTTATGACTCATTAACAAAAAAAATATCGTGTGAACGCGTGTCCTTGTTACCATTGTCCGTTTACTAGTAAGAAAATGAAATTATAAAATCAACCTATACTGAATTTACAATACACACAGACACACGCAACACACAACACGACACACACACACACACACACACACAGACAACACACACAATATTAGGTTTGAAGCGATCCCGCGACCAAAACGATCAGTGGTCACAACATTTATTCCGGGTCTTTTTTTCAAAACACAATACACACACAACGCACCATGTCTGGTATTGCCGCGGAAGAGTTGGAATGCATCATCTGCTACCAGATGATGAATGATCCGGTGTTGGCGGCCGACACCCACACGTATTGCCGAGTCTGCATCGAAAAATGGTTTTCCGGTTTCCTCCCCGGGGAGTCACCGCGGTCCCCAACAACGAACAAACCCATGTCGAGGGAGTTAACACCAAACTTTACCATCAAAAAAATAATTGCTTCGTTGCAACAAGAAAAAAAGACACCGGTACCAGCCACGGCGCCCGCCGTGTGCACGATCGAGGGCGACTTTACCGTTGCCCTGAATTCAGTAAACACCGACGAGGGGAACGAATGGTACGCTGAAATCACACCACCGTTGTCGGCACAGCCCCGTCAAAACATAAGCATTGTGTTTGTGGTGGACTCCTCTGGGTCCATGCGCACCGAGGCCGATTTGAAGCACATGGACGACCGCGAGAAGACGGGCCTTAGCATTCTTGACATTACAAAGCACGCTGTGACCACGTGTTTGGAAGCGCTCGACGACGGGGACCGAGCGTGCCTCATCACTTTCAGCGACGAGCCGGTCGTCCGCTGCAACTGCAAGGAGAATCCGTACGTACAATGCACCCGTGCGGGAAAGAAGCGTTTTTCCCAAGCCTTGGCGAACGTTAAACCGCGCGGGCAAACCAACCTGTGGATGGCGCTGCACAGAGCGATGACGATGCAGCCGGATTACATTATCTTGCTGACGGACGGGCGTCCAAACCCATCTCCGCCCCGGGGGGAAAGGGCCATGTTGGACATGTTTTTGGACGAACACCCGTCGTCGACATTCTCCATACACACGTACGGGTTCGGGTACAGCTTGGACAGCAAACTACTGCGCGACATTGCCGCGGCGACCGGGGGCATGTACCACTTTATCCCGGACGCCAGTTTCGTCGGAACCATCTTTGTACATTCGATCGCAAACATCTTGGCGACGGCGGCAAAAAACGCTGGTTTGTTTTTGGAGGTAGGCACCACGATGCACTTCAAGGACGTCGGCGAACTTGTATTTGGGCAATCCCGGACGGTACGGTTCGACGGCGTCGAGGTCCCTGAGGGCACCGTGCCCACCATCACCCTCAAGTGCTCCCTCGTAGGGTCCCCGGACGTCATTGTCCGGGGACCACACCCGGCGCGGACCACCGGGGGCCATCGTCTACTGGACGATATTAGCCGGCTCGCGCTCGTCGACAGCGAGCTGTACTGCGAGCTGTACCAGGGGGAGGGCGGCAGCAAATACAAAGCGTTGCCCGTTAACTTTAAAAAACTGGAAGCGCGCCTTACGAATTTACCAACGGTGTTGGACACCACGCCGTCCCCATTCTATTCCGATATAATGCTGGACGTGCGGGGCCAAATCCGAGAAGCCATGGGGGAGGAAGCGTTCCAGCGCTGGGGGTACCACTTCCTCTTGTCGTTGAAGATGGCGCACGCGTTGCAGCGAGGGCTGAATTTCAAAGACCCCGGACCGCTGCACTACGGCGGTAGCATGTTTCGAACGTTGCGAGATACTGCCGACAAACTCTTCAACCAACTCCCACCGCCCAAACCGTCCTTGCCTCGTCCATCCGATACCCCCCAGTATCGGGGTGGAGGTAGGAGGCTCGAGCGCTGTTCTCGGCCCAAATCACCACCGCCGCCGATCAATATGGAAAGGTTCAACAACCCAAACTACGGGGGGTGTTTCGATGGAAACGGCATGGTCGCCATGCACAACGGGCCCAACAAGATGGTCCGCGACTTAAAAAAGGGCGATTGCGTCGCTGGCGGCAGCACCGTCGTGTGCGTGGTGCGGACACCGACGACGGATTGTGTGGACATGGTCGATTTCGGCGCCGTGAAACTGACGCCGTGGCATCCTATCCGCCGCGCCGGCAGAATGGGAATCGAGCCCGGCTGGGCCTTCCCGTGTGAGATTAAAAAGCCAACGAAGACGCGGTTGACGGACGGGCTGTACAACGTAGTCCTCGATTCCGAACACGCATTGCACATCGAAGAGGTCGAGTGCATTACACTTGGACACGGCTTCCAGGGCGACGTAATCGGCCACGAGTACTTTGGCACCGAAAAGGTACTGAACGATCTACGCGCGCTTCCCGGGTGGGACGAAGGCGTGGTCACTATCACCGGGTCCAAACGAGACGCCAAGACGGGGCTGGTGTCGGGACTATTCTAAAAAACGTTTTTTTTTATTTTTCTATATATATTCATCTGTTCATATGTTCTATATTTTCTATTCCTTTAAAGTAAAATGTCACGTACCCGAAGGTCACAAGAATCATATATTGAATCATATACTCGAAGGCCACAAGAATCATATACTCGAAGGTCACAAGAATCATATACTCGAAGGTCGGAAAAGTCACATGCCCTCGAGAAAGGACACATACATTTACAACACCATGAACAAGTGATTCTCTCAGGGGATATACACGGGGATTTGTTTGCTTTCTTAACGATACTAGGCTCGAAAGAGTTGGCAAGCTGTATCACCTTTGAACGAACGTCGCAGTTGTGGGCACAAGCCGCAAAGTGCCACCAATCGGACGATATTGCGTTGCGAGAAGGCGTCCCCTTGAACGACGAAGCGCTGAAGAACATCGCGTGGAAAGGGGGCACCTCCGTGGTGGTCTTTCTGGGAGACGTACTGGACAACAACCGCATAGAGCCGGAAACCTTTGGACGGTGCGCCATGTCGGGGACACAATTTCAAATTTTAGACATTATGGTCGATCTGAAGAAACAGGCGCGGAAACAGGGCGGGGACGTTATCTGGGTGCTCGGAAACCACGACGTGTGGAACGCGCAAACAACCGGCAGTTGCCGTCGCTACAACGCCACACTCCAGACGTGTACCAACCCAGAGTTGTGTACAAACACAGAAACATACAATGTATGTTCCAAAAAAGGACACGGGTACTCGAAAACGCACGTTGAAAACGTCAAGGCTTACATGCGGGAGATGGAGGCGGTGGCCCTTGTTTGCATCGAACACTCGAGCAAGCAAGGCACCACAAGGGTGTTGGGGGTACACGGGGGAATGACAGACATCGGCAAGTTACAGAGCGTGCTTCACCGATCAAAGATTGACAGACTGGTGGAAGGCGAAACGCGGCGTAACGTCGACCGCGTCAACCAGCTCTTCATTGCCGGATTGGGGATCGACCAAGCAAGGAACATTAACAAATACGCAGAAAAAAACATCATGTACTCCGAGTATGTAGAATATTTACCAACGTGGTGTCGTCCCGCGGTACAACGGAATTCCAAAGATTTGCGACGATTCTTTGGCACGGCAAAAATGGTCAAGGCCCACGACATTCAAGGCCAAGCAAACTGCAACGTGGGTGGAAAGACCACGGTCCCTTCGAGTCATCGGGAGGATGGGCCCCTCTTCCAGGATGGCGAACTTTGCCGGGTAGACGTGGGCATGAGCCGGGCGTTTGAACACACACCAGACGAACATGGCAGGCAGAAGCAATTCCAATGCTTGCGCCTCCGAAGTTCCGAAGACGGCATCCGTCGAAAAATTTTAACACAAACGGAATGGTTAAAGAAAAATATGGACTATGAAAAAAACTACGAAATTGTAACATGATTTTATTATACGGAGTGTGTGGAAGTACATAGGAAGTAAAAAAACTACGATGTTATAACACAAAAAATATTTTTTTGATGACGGTCTGCGGGAAAAACTTTTTCTTGCCTTTTATAAAAAAAAAGAGCCGACTCTACAAAATAAACTATGTCTTACAAGAATGGTACAGACCGATTGGAAAGCAACCGTGAAATAACACGGGAAAATGTAATGATGCGTTATCCCGGGCGCGCCACAGTAGGACGATACAATTCTTGCGGTATGCTCCTGGGAACTTCTGACGCAGACAAGTGCGGGGCGACTACCCAACACATACGTACTACGGAGCAAACAACTGTTGACGACGTTGATTATGATGGTGTTTCCCTAAATGAAACTTCAGATGTATCCTGCGATACATGTGCTTTCAGGACGATCCATCCGAAAGAATACAGAGATTCGGGAAAATTGCTTACAACTACCGCAAACCGTCGTGCAAATGGGAGCAACGTCCACTACCATTTGGACCAGCATGAACCAAGAAAATATCGCGATATTCTGCGCGATGTATACGACGAACGAAAGTGTTCACAAGGTATTTCTGGCGAATACGGCACGTGCTCGGCCATGCCACAGGCAACAACGGGCAAAGGAGCCGTTCTCGTGGAAAGCTTAACACGCGAACAGATGCTTGGCGAGCCAAATGTTTCAGAAGAGGATTCACCGGAAAAGAGGGCCGCGATAACAAGAGCATATAATCAAGCGAGAGGAATCGAAACAAATTAAGTCGTTCTTATATTTGCCAAGTTTGTAAATTGACCAATGTGAACAGTGAGCATATATTCACCGTCGCGTCCGTCTCTGTTGCCCGTTTTGTTTGCATAATCGGATGCAATTTGTTCTAATAATTTACGCTTTTTTTTGTTCACGCCGGTAATACGAATTTTGTTCCCGTCGGTAAATTGGCCCGTCCATGGAGGCGTAATAGTAGGATATAAAATTGTAAAAGTACACTTTTTTTCGTTTAAAAACTCGTCGTATGGGTCTTTCAACGTGAGCACAACGGTTTTATCCGGTATAGGAGTTTGACCTATTTGATACGTTATTCCAAACTCCTGATCCCACCGGTTGAAGAGGACCTGGTTTTCGGTCGTGGTTATACGTGTAATCGTGCACACAACGACTGCCTTGGCTTTGATCCGTCGCACCCGTTTTCTTATGTTATGCTTTCCAAGATGAGAAAATATAGAATTAAGGTTATTTATACCTAAAAATAGAAATCGACCAGGACATTCATTCTCTCTATTCAAATGTTCCAACAACGTTTTCGGTACGGGTTTGGTAATTTTGTAAGCGTCTTCCACGGCGGAGACAACGCCCGTCAAGTTGTTGTTGAGGTTTATGGTGGTGGTGGGATCGGAATAGGTCGAGTTGAGAATGCGTGTATTCGATGGGATATGAGGTCCACAAATACTACTACCGTCTGTGGCAAACGCCGTGACATCCTTGGAGACGATGATCGAATCGTTCTCCCCGCCAACGGCCGTTACAGATCCTAGTGTGTCAACCCAATTAGTTTTAAAATAATTATGTATACTTTTATGATTGCCCGTGTACATGGGTCCTAAAAATATTTTACAGACAACTCTCTTTTGCTCTTCTCCATCTACATGACCAGTCAAAATAGTACTAACGGCATTAGTCAGTGGGTCCACGAAATCGTTTACATATTTTGCATCTTCCTCTCTACTAAATAAAAAGTCGATTTCCGAGCTCATTTTTTACACACAAAGGCTTTTTCCTTTATTGACAAGATTTTTTTCCACCACGCCGTCATTAAAATCGTCGTCTTCAACATCGTCGTCCTCCGACCATCTTCTACCTTCGTGCTTTTGTTTCTTCACCTGTTCGAACCATTGGGGGTACTTGCCTTGGTATTCTTTCCTTTTTATACCAGTAGTATTTCCATCTTCGTCGACATATTCACTACAGGTATTATCCATTAAATCTTGTATGCGTGGGTTTGTAAACGTGCGCGTCTTACCACCATTGATACCAACGTATTTCCCACTGTAGGTGTACGTACGCATGGTTTTTTTTCGCTTTCGTTTCAATGGTTTCAACCCTTGTTTCTTGCGTTCGTTGTTGATCGCGCGCATCTCCGCCGCGCCCCGTCGGTCGTACCGCCTTTTTATTTTTCCCATCTGTGTTCTCCCCATCTGTGTTCTTCCCATATGTGTTTGTGGTTTGGTGTAAAAGTTTGTTTTGGACGATGTTATCTTGTTGGTTATAGTCCGTTGGCTTTGGTGATATTCCGTTGATTTGGTTATTCCGTTGGCTTTGGTTATATTCCGTTTGGCTTTGGTTATATTCCGTCGACTCGGTGATATTCCGTCGACTTGGTTATTTCTCTTTGAAAAATTGTTTTGAAAAAATATATTTATTTCAATATTGTATTTATATATAATGTAAATTTAGTTGTATTTTAAAAAAAATGAAATTTTGGGATCAGGCAAACCACGTTTAGTATACAATACAAATATAATATACATATACTATTACATTATTATACACATTAATATACATATACAATTACATATACTATTACATTAATATACATATACTATTACATTAATATACATATAATATACATATACTATTACTATTGCCATGATCACACTTACACTTTTTCTGTGAGACTATTATTATTACCACACGATTTTACCACTTTCACTTGTCGTTTGTACCAACAAAAATAAAAGACACGGACAAACATAAAATACCACAAGGGTGTGCGATGGAGCAGGAAAAAATGGTATCGACCATAATTGAATACTCGTTCGACCACGAACACCACAAACGCAATAAAAGCGATTGTTGGCATTGTACATACCCTATAGACAATTATGGATGTAGTGTTCCCATAAAATACGACAAGAAAACGAAAAAATACGAATGTATCGGATGCTTTTGTAGTTGGGAATGTGCCAAGGCATGGCAACAAACTCGTTCGGAGTACAACACACCCATACAGCGCATGTGGTTGTTCCAAATGGCCGTTGCTTTATTCGGTTTCAAAGAAGACGTTATTTACCCCGCGCCGGATCCGTGGATATTAAAAAAATTTGGCGGAACAGTTACAATCGACGAATTTCATTCTTTCAGAGGAAAAAAGTGTGAAACGATACATCCGCCATTGTTGCCAGCTCGTATGACACAGACAAGTATGGCCGTCGTATTTGGTACCACCAGTGATGCGATTCGGAACATTTCGGCAACGTGTAACGACGACGATATTAAAGAACAACGCCTACCGGAGAAAGAAGGGCAATACCACCAATATTTAAAGAGCGTCCCAACTACAAAAGATCGAAGAAAAAAGAGAAAGAAAGAGGAAATCACATCGACACAATCGGAAAAGAAGCCAAAAACAGGAAAGAAGAAAAATTCTTTAGGAGCGTTTATGAAACGAAACTCATAAACGAATATTTTTTTTATATATATATGTAAAAGTTTATAATTCTGAACGAGAAAAAATATTGTATTATATATAAAATTATGTCTGATATCACTGGTATAAAACAACAAACAAACAAAGAAAACCCGTCGCTCGTTTCCAATAGGAAACTTATTGGTGCCTCGGTTCTTCCGTACGGGGTGGATCCAAGCCACAATAATATATACTTTTTACTCGGCGCGGAAAAGCGAATACCACGTTGGTCCGAAAGTTCAAAATGGTCGGACTTTGGCGGTAGCCCGAAAACAGGCGAATCCCCGGCAGAGACTGCCGGCAGAGAGTTTCACGAAGAAACTTGTGCAGCAGTCAAATGGGATAAATCAGAAGGGGGCGACACCCAGCATTTTGTTCGACCGAATTATCTACCCGTCGTAAACGATTTGAAAAAGAAAAATTACACGTTCAAACTCATCACCCTCATCGACGAAGATCGCTTTTACACGACCTATGTTAAACAAATACCGTTCGACGGGAGCATTCATCGAAGGACAAGTGTATTGTTGAACTCTTTGGGAAAAGTACGTTCGGAAATACGCACCAACCATGCACACGAGATGAACACCTACGAAAAAGCACTGGTCCACGACCACCCGTCGGTGCGTTTGGACGCAAACGACCAATGCGTTCATGTGTCCAGGGACTACCTAGAAAAGCAAAGCGTTCAGTGGGTGTCGATACCCCAATTGCAAGACAGTATCAACGAAACCTCAAGAACGCCACTTGCCCTCCGATCGGGTTTCAAGGGAAGAATACAATCTATATTGGACGAGTTCGAGTCAGACCCCGCTCGTTTGGGAAGCACGAAAAAAATATCTACGAATGAATTAAAATACAACGAAGACAACCATGTCCAAACCATCCCTTTCGACTTTTCAACAAATATGTCAGAAGACCGAGATGGATATGGAATCCTCCGAAACGGGCGAAATGGAGAAACTGGTGAGAAGTTCAAATGCGATTCCAAGGCGACCTGTTGACGAAAACAGCAAAGCCTTCCCCCTCAGACACGACTCCCATAAATGGGTGGCTTTAAACATTGGCCACCAACAGCAAAAGTG
>MDTA01007526.1_pt1 | contig 14965 bp, 16 predicted proteins | sample 811151 | NCBI WGS metagenome assembly MDTA01 (sample SAMN05326648, study PRJNA326480) | marine metagenome | isolation source: seawater | place: Indian Ocean: South | collected 2010 | reverse complement strand
CAAATATGGTGGTCTGTCATTTCTTTCAATTAAATACTTAGGAAGATTAAAACTACCTAACAAACACGCCCCATAATGTGGAAGAGGTTGCTCACCACAAGGGTTAGTAGCCTCAATGTCTTCACAGTAATACAAATTATTCATTTCATTTATTCTGTCTATAAATAAAACACCAGGCTCTGCCCAATCCCAAGTATTTCTCATAATAGTATCCCAAAGTTCCCTTGGGTTAATTGTCTTGTATGTTCTTCCTTCAAAGGTTAACTCAAATGGTTTGTCTTCAATTAACGCCTCCATAAACTCATCTGTAACTGCTACGGAAACATTAAACCCTGTAAGTTGGTTTTCGTTTGTCTTAGCGTTTATGAATGCCTCAATGTCTGGATGACTTATAGGAAAAACTCCCATCTGTGCGCCCCTACGATGCCCGCTAGAGGCGATGGTTTGACAAATAGCATCATAAATCCTCATAAAACTTATAGGCCCGCTAGACTTACTATCTAAAGTTTTTATCCAATCTCCATGTGGTCTGATGTGTCCAAAATTGTATCCAATTCCACCACCACGTCTCATGGTTTCAGCAGCTTCTTTTGCCCTGTCCATGATTGAATCCATAGAATCATCAATTTTACCAGAAACAAAACAATTAAAAGCAGTAACTGCTCTTGGTGAGCCTGTAGCAGTTTGAACTCTCCCAGCCGGTAAAAATCTCATTTTCTCAAGTATCTCATACAAATGAGAGTAGTGTTCTTGATTGTCAGAAAGCGTTCTTGCTATTCTTTCAATTTTTCCCTCAAAAGTTTCACCACTTAAGCGATATTTCATTTTGTCAATTTCTATAGATATATTGGTTGTTGGACTCATTTCTCCCCCTTATGTTATTCTTGTCTGGGTCTTTTAAACCAATCTCGCCATTCAATAAGAGACTTTTTTGCTTTAGGGTCGCCCCTAATAACTCTCAGAGCAAACTTTCTTATTAGACTAGGCTCAAGGTTGGCTAAAAGACAGACATCTTGAAAATCTTGTGAATTTCCAGTAAACCACAATTTTGCCTCGTCTGCAACTCGTTTGTGCATAAATTCTCTTGAAGGCACTGACCATGATGGATTTATGTTTCTGCTAAGATTACCAGCGTCAAGCAACGCCTGTAATACAACGCCTTGCCACAATTTACTTTCTGGATCTGCCAATTCCCCAATCCCTTATTTGATTCATTGCATCGTAGGGTGAACGAACAATAGCAACTTTTGCTCCCTGTTTTGTTAACGACTCGTGTAAGGATTTTTGATTTTCAGATACCACGCCCTTAGTGGTTTTGACCTCTAGTCCGTAATACTTGCCTTTATAAACTATTTGTATGTCTGGCCAACCTGCAACAAGACCCATTCTTTTTAACATTGCCCCTCTTATTTTTCCACCACCCCCACTAGGAAAGCACGTCATAAGGGCATTTTTTTTTAAAACAAGTTTTAACACCTCTATTATCTCGCATTGCAAGTGATACTCTGGATTTCTTTTAGCCTTCATTATTCCATATTACATTATTTGACTAGTCAATAATAGAAATTTTTACAATCAACAATTTTTTGATTGATATTCCTTTTTTTTGTGTTATAAAAATGTTTGTGTGCTGAGTACAAGCCTTCGTAGCGCCCTTAGAGGTGACAGGGGTGGTAAGACACCTTACAGTTTATTTGGTTTGGCTACCAAACACACAGAGTTGTTTCGTTGAAACGTGGGGGTAGGGATTAGGTTTTCTCCTTGCAAAAATATTTTCTCCTAATCCTTGCCCTTACATTTTGGAGTTATTTGTGAAAAGTGAATGCACAGGATGTAAAAAAAAATTTAATACAGTTAGTATGGTGTATCACCAAGAAAGGTTGTATTGTTGTAAATGTTCTATCAAAGAAACCATAAGAGAGAAAAAATATGAAAAGTCTTACAAACCTTGATGTTTTTCCCATACCTGTTCAAAGATTTCTAATGGACGACACATATGATGGTGGTCAGATGACCGACATATCTGCTACAAGATTAATTGACTCACCAAGAATTTCACGCTTACGTTCAGAATATAGTCATGAAGTTGTTGAGGATGCAAAAAGAAGAATAGCCGCTGCTTTAGGTACTGCCTTTCATAATCTTATGGAAGAGTATTCCCCAGACGAATGGGTTGTAGAAGAACGGTTTTATGCAACCGTGAATGAAAAAATTATTTCTGGACAAGTTGATGCTCTTGCTCCTGTTGAACCAAAAGAGGCGAAAAAGATCTTTGGGAAAGACGTTGAAAACCCTGTGGTAATACAAGATTGGAAAGTTATTACAGGATTTAAGGCAAAAATGGGCATGGAAGACTATGAAAAACAAGGGAACATTTATGCATACCTTGTTAGAAAGAACGGATATACTCCTGTTTCTTTTGTTATATGGGCGTTGATAAAAGATTGGAAAGAGGCTGACGCTACCAGAGATCCTAATTACCCTCAATTGCCAATCATGAAATACGAATATAAATTATGGGAAGAGGAAAAAATAGAAAACTACATTAAAGAACGTGTTGATTTACATTTTTCTGATGCAATGCCAGAATGTTCTGAAGATGAGATGTGGGTTTCAAAAGTAAAATGGGAGGCTAAAAAGAAAGGTCATACACGTCCAACAAAATTGTTTGATGAAGAGAGAGATGCATTTAGTTGGATTGCAGACCAAGATCACAGAGCAACAAAAGGCACGACACATGAGGATTGGGAAATTACACAAAGACCCTCTTCAAGACGAAGGTGTGAAGGGAATTGGTGTAACGTAGCTGACTTTTGTGATCAATACAAAAAATGGAAAGAACAAAATGACAGTTGATCTTTTTGGAAAAATATAGAGAAAACTGATCCGTCACAAAAGGCATGGAGTGAAGAATGGAAAATGATGCCAGAATATGACAATATTGATGAACCAGAGGCAAAAATTACTCTTACATTTAAGTTTAGGAATGAAGAAGATTACGAAGAGTTTAAAGAAACAGTAAAAAAACATTGTTACAATGGTGACAAATTAATTGATGGGCAACAACAGAAAGATAAAAAACAGGCATGGTATCCCCTTAAGGAAAAGTCGAGCAATTATCTTTATGTAAATAAAAAGAAAAACCTTAACCCAAGGTTTCCTGTTTATATTGTTAGCAAAAACAGATTTAACAAAAACCCAACAAGTAAAGTTTTAACAGAATTAAATGTTCCTTTTTACATGGTTGTTGAACAACAGGAATATGAAGATTATTGCAAGTTAGTAGGCAAGGAAAAAGTTTTAGTTTTACCACAGAAATATAAAGATGAATACGATACTTTCTGGAAGGACGATGATCCTAGAACTGGTCCAGGACCTGCGAGAAATTTTGCTTGGCAACACTCTATAGATAATGGATTTGATTGGCATTGGGTTATGGATGACAACATTGAAAGTTTTGAAAGATTTAACAAAAACATGAAGGTCAATTGTACCGACGGAACGCCTTTTTATGTGTGCGAGGACTTTGTTTTAAGATATGAAAACATAGGTCAAGCAGGATTAAATTATGCAAACTTTTGTCACTCTAATGAGGCGAGGCCGCCTATTATTCTTAACACAAGAATATATAGTTGTCTTTTGATTAGGAATGATTTGGAATTTAGGTGGAGAGGAAGATACAACGAAGATACAGACCTGTCTTTAAGAATTTTAAAAAGTGGATTATGTACAGTGCAGTTTAATGCTTTTTTACAAGGGAAAATGGCTACACAAAAAATAGGTGGTGGGAACACTAAAGAATTTTATGACAATGAGGGAACACTAAAAAAGAGCCAAATGTTAGCTGATATGCATCCAGACGTTGCTAAGGTTACTTGGCGATTTAACAGACACCATCACCACGTTAGTTATAAAAGATTTAAATCAAATAAACTTATTAGAAAAAAAGAGATTGTTTTAGAAGATGGTGTTAACGATTACGGATTGATTAAAATAAGAAAGAAGGTGAAAAAATGATTAATCAAATACAGGGTGAGACAAAAATAATGTATGCTCACGGAAGTTTGGATAAAATTTTTAGTGCTTTAGCAAAAGCAAAATTAGATTTTTATGCAGTAGAAAAAACTCAAAGTGGACATTACGGTGACTATGCTGACCTGTCAGATATCAATGATGCAACACAGGACGCCTTAAGTAGTCAAGGAATAATTGCTACTCAAGCCGTTTCTAAGGGGTTAGTTATAACTACGTTGGGTCACGAGTCTGGACAACATATAGTTTATGAAACTCATTTTCGTCAAGAAGATGGGTTAAAGGCTTTGGCTATTGGTGCTTTGTGGACTTTAATGAGGCGTTATGCTCTTATGGCTGCTCTTAATGTTTCTGGAAGTGATGATGCTGAGGACAAAAACAACATATCCTTTACACCAGACTTTGATATAGACGACAAGTTTACAGAAGACAAATTAATAGAAAGTGCAAAAAAGATTTTAAAAGAATCTAAAACATTTACAAAATTATCAGAATATAAGGAATGGTTTGGTAAACAAGCCATACCTCTTCAAAAAATTAAAAAGGAATGCAAGGATAGTCATTCCTATTTAATGTCAAATCTAGCAAAAACCAACAAAGAGTTAGGAGATAAAAAATGAACAATATGACAGTAGTAGGAAATTTGTTTGCAGATGCAGAGGTTAAAAACTTTGGAGATCAAAAGTTTATAGCTTTTAAAATGGCAGACAACGTTTACCAAGGTCAAGATAAGGACGATCACGTTCATACAATAGACGTTTTATTTGGAAATAGGTCTGCTGATGAAATGGTCAAATACTACAAGAAGGGTGTTCAAGTTACAGTTATTGGTCAAGTAAAGGCTAAGTTGAATGAATCTGGTGGTAAAACTTATTTAAATATGGGCATTAGGTCATACAATGTTTCTTTGCCACCAAAGGTTAAGAACAATGATAGCAATGATAAGTCTAAGAATGATGACCTAGATGACGAAATACCATTCTAGTAAAATAGAATCATCTAAGCATTTAGAAAAAATAAGAGGGATGAGTTGCATAATATGTAACTCTCCCCCTCGTTGTGATCCTCATCACATTACATATGCAGAGGAGTCTGGAATGGGCGCAAAAGTTGGTGACAATTGGACAGTGCCATTGTGCAGAAAATGTCACGGAGATTTACATATGTATAAATATGGTGAGAAACTTTTTTGGGCAACAATGGGGATAGACCCTTTAGAAAAGGCAAAGGAATTTTATGGTTCGAAAGTTACCAAAGAGAGCATTTGAGGACGTTGCATTTGTAGAGGCTCAAGTCAGCAGTTTTCAAATGGATGAAAGAGATGGTGGAATGTGGAAACTGATCTTTTATGTTGAAGACCTAGGTAACGCCGATTGGCTAGTTAATTGTTATCCAAGAACGTCGATTGTTATGGGCATAAAAGCGCTTGATTATGACAATCCTGACAGGTCAGGAATTGACACAGAAGGCGAAAGAGCATTGAAAAAAGCTGGTATGTTGTGCAGAGATGCTAGGTTTCAACAGTTTATGAAAGAGTACATAGCTGAGGATGATCTGTATGTTTGGGGCGTTGGCAAGGATGAAGAGATGACCGTTAAGGTTTTGCATTCATATTTGCACGTTGATTCAAGAAGGGAAATTCCAAAAGATTGGAAAAAAATTTCAGCTTTAAATGATTTAATAAAACAATTTGAAGACACATTAAGGAGAAAGTGATGATTACTGCATTAGCGTGTTTGGCTACGGCTATTTATTTTGAGGCAAGAGGCGAACCTATGGTTGGTCAAGTTGCAGTTGCACAAGTTATTATGAGCAGGGTAAGTGATGAAAGATTTCCAGACAATGTTTGTGATGTTGTTAAGCAAGGGTATTATTATTCTTGGAAACCAAGCGTTCCAATTCGCAACAAATGTCAATTTAGTTTTTGGTGTGATGGAAAACCAGAAACAATTAAAAATCAACAAGCATATCAATGGGCATTAAATGTGGCTGAGGCTACTATGAATGGAAATTTATATGACACAACACAGGGAGCAACGCATTATCACGCTTATTATGTATTGCCATCTTGGTCGAAGGTTTTTACAAAAACTGTAAGAATTAATGATCATATTTTTTATAGGTGGGAAAGAGATACATGGGATTAAGAGGAAGAAAAAGAAGGGCAGATTCTGACATTAGAGACGTTGGAGACAAGGTAAAAAAGAATTGTTTAAGTTGTAAAAAACCGTTCGTAGAAGTTAAACAAATTTTTATTTGTAGAAGGTGTAAACTGTCTAGATCAACAAGTTTTTCAATACAATATGATGGGTTAGTATAATGAAAATATCAAAAGCATTAGAGAAATACAAAGAATCAAAAGACAAAAATGATTTTCGTTTAAAAAGCACAATTAAAAAATTAAACGGTTTTTTTGGCAATAAAAGCGCATATTCTGTTTCTAGAAAAATGAGCGAAGAATACTTAAGATCAAGAAAGGTTTCTCCACAAACAGTTGAAAGGGAATTAAACGTTCTTACTGCAACGCTTAATTATTGTTTTAAAAACAAATTAATAAAAGAAAAACCAGAAGTGATAAACATTAAGGCACAGGAAAATGTTAGGAGTAGGTGGCTTACAAAAATTGAAATTAAAAGGTTGTTAAACACAAATGTTTTAAAAAGTTATAAGCATATAGATCTAGCCTGTAAAATTGCGTTGACTTGTGCTGCGCGTAAAGAAGCTATACTAGGTTTATTGACTAGTCAAATTTACTGGGACTCTGGAAAAAGAGGTCTTATTGACTTTAGAATTAGCGATGCGAACAAAAAACCAAGGTCAATAGTGCCTGTTCCTCAAACAATGGTAGACGAGTTAAAGTTAGCGTGTCAAGAAAGTAAGCTAGGTTTTGTGATACAAGCAAACAGAGGAAGACCTGTAAAAGAAGTTCATTATCTTTACAAAAAAGCCGTTAAAGAAGCCGAACTAGGAGATGATGTTTGTTTTCACACATTACGTCATACATGTGCCGTTCACATGGCTCAATCTGGAAATGTTTCTATGAATGAATTAAGTAGTTATCTAGGGCATACAAGCACAAAGATTACAGAAAAACATTATGCAAAATTTTTTCCAGAATATATGGTTAATTCGTCTGACGTTGCAAGTGATCTAATTAACTAAACTTCAAGCGCTAAAATTCTCTTAATTAAACGATCTGCTCTGTTTTTTGTTTGAGTATACCAGCGACTATCCATCATTTCGTTTGCCATGTCTGTCCAACGATGTTCATCACAGGCTGAGATTGTTTTTTTAAATTTGCTTAATCTTGGCCTGCCTAACTGAAAACACATATTTGCCGTTACAAGTTTGGCTTCTTCTGGTAACTTATCCCAACTTTGAAAGATGATCCTACAGTCTTTAATAGTAGTTTCAATATCACTCTCGAAACAGGAGTTAATACGTTCTTCTGAAACTTTGTCGCCGATCTCCATTTTGCTTTCTGGGTCTGTTTGTAACACCAAATGACCAATACCGAACGTAGGTTGTCCCAAGCTACATAAATAAATTTCATTTTTCCTGCCCTCATCATGTTCAAGATCTTTTCTTAATTTATCAACTAGCATTTCCATTTTTGCTCCACACCTCATATTTTGTTTTGTTGTTAATAGCGCCGTCCCATATGCTTATGGCTAACGCTCTATCTGCTTTACCACCTTTTCCAAGGTAGTCTTCTCTCCAATCTAGGTTTACAAACCTAGATGGTTGATGTCTCATAAACTGTTCTTTCCCCTTTTTACACGCCCACAATCTTTCTGGACAAACCAAAGCCATTTTTGAAATACCTATTTTAAATGCATGATCTATAAATTGTCTTATTGGTTTAAATGGTGGGTTTGTAACTAATGCTATAGATGGACTTTCTGACCAATCAAAAAAGTCATTTCCAGAAATAATGTCATGAGCAATAACTTGATAACCATGATTTTCAAAAGTATCTACTAGTCTACCATCACCCGCGCAGGGCTCCCATATTACTGTGTTTTTTGACCAATCTAAATTTTCAACTAGAACATCAAGAATTGCTTGTGGCGTTGGGTAAAAGTCGTTTGTGTTTCTCATTAAAATATAATTTTTTGTATCTTATGTTTTCTTTTAAAACGTCGTAATGGGACTTAGTAAGTTGTTTTAAGTCTTCTTCAAGTATGAAATACTTAGTTTTCCATTGCAACATTTCTCTTCGCAAAGTTTCTTCAAAAGAATCTTCGTGGTTTTTCCATCCTTTATCTTCTTCCGCTGATTGCGCTAAAACCAAAATAAGCCCCCACTAGTCCACACATGCTTATATATTGTGTCATAAGAATACTTTCTGCCTCTGCCAACCTGTCTGGGAACGCCAAAGTTAGGATAGTGGTAATACCCATAAGAATAATTAAAACCCATGCCATTCTCCTTTTGTTGACTTGGTAAGCATGTTTATCTGGTATTAAATCGCCGTTTTCTTTTTCTGACATGTTTTTGTATCCCCAAAGTAAACGCCAACAGATTTACAAGCGTGTTTGCAGTTATAGCTATTATAAGCCATATTTCCCACCACTCTGGCATTTATTTAACCTTTTTTTTGTTTAAAATTTGTAAGCCCTGTTTACCAAACCTATACCCAAAACTGCTGCCTATTACGATGTACAACATATTATGAAACCAATTTGGCGTGTGTTCGTTTAAAAAAATAAACCCTTCCTTAACGTACTCCTGTGTCCACGGCAAAAAACAACATGTCAGTACGGCTATAAACCAAAGTGACCACGCTTCATCTTTCCAGCTATCGCCCATTTGATCTGTTAAGGATCTCTCGTTTAACATTGAACTTGTAGCCTCTGTCTCAAAAACTTTTGCCTCAGCTTTGGCACGAGCCACCTTAACTTCTGTTTCGGCTTTGGCTTTGTCTACCTTCCCTTGCATCCAAGTGTTGGCTAGACTTCCAACCGGCCCTAAAATCTGTCCTAAAAAACCAATCATGTACTGTCTCCTTTGGGTTCACCCATATAAACACAGGTACTGTACCCATTTAAATATTGAGGGTCTTGTGTAATTTTTAATCTTGCATTTTCAATGTATGCGTAGCATTTTTCTTGTGACGAAAAAGGAAAATTAACCATTGGGAAGTTAACCCAAGTGGCGCTATCTCCTAATGCCCACAAAATTGTAATTACTGGTATCCACATATTTTTATCCTTTAATATATTGTATGATTTTTTCTACATTTTTGGCAACGGCGTTCCTTTGTCCAATAAGAAACTTTAATTTTTTTGCTTTTTCTTCTCCAGACATTGTTGGAGATAATTTAACTTGCCTTATTGCAGAGTTTATTTTTTGCATGTTATTGTTAATGTTTGTCAAAGTTTTTCTAGCGGCTAATTTACGTTTGTTGTCAGTTTGCAAATCAATAGCAGCCTCTAATTTTCCATCTCTTGCTAATCTTTGAACTGTTGAGTAAATTGTCTCTACCTCACTTTTAAGCTCATAAAAATCATTTACAAACTTATTTGACGGATCAGGAAACGGCTTTCTAAATCTTCCAAAGCCCAAAGCCTCAAGCGTTTGTCCACCAAAACTACCACCGAATATACCTGTTGGTTTTTCTGGTATTGCTCCTGTGGCTGATAAAACAACGTCCATGCCTGTTAACATGTATCCACCTAATGTTCCTAAATACCCATTTATTAAAGCCTGTATTTGATTAGGCGACAAGGTTTCTTGACTTGCAACAGACAACAACCTAGCTGTCTCTGGTGTAGTTGCACCAATTCTTGAGGATGGCAAATACCTTTGTTGAGCCGCACTATCTAATGGTCTTCTACGAAAAAAACTATAGTTTGTTCCAGCTTCAAGTGCAGGAATTAATGCTTGAGGTATTGGATTAAATGAAAACGTGTTAACAAAAGTATGTGTTAATCCTTCAGCTACTATATCTCCGTCTTTTTCCCTTACTGAGTCAATGAATAACTCTGGGAGCGTTGTAAAAATAGCGCCCACTTCAAATGCTCTTGGTATTAAAATAGGTTCTTTACCAAATATGCCCTCAAGACCCAATATGTCTGGATAGATTATATGGTATGCTAGTCTCCTGTGAAGAGGCTCTTCTCTCCACCTGTCATCTTGTGACATTAAAGCATACAAAACCAAATTTGCTGACATTAGTCCAATGCCTTTTTTAATGGTAGATGCTCTATTAGCCTCTTTTCCAGTAATCATAGGAGCAAACGTTCTATACAACCCTTGAAATCTTGCATTTAAGAACGGAACAAGAGGCATTAAAGAACTAAAAAACACGCCACTAGCAGTAGTTGCAGCGCCCCTTCTGTTAAAGTTTATAACATTTAAGGCTTCATAAGCAGCGTCCATTTTAGACATGCCTTGCTCTCTAAGTTTTCTATATATAGCCTCTCTGGTTGCTAATTCAGAAACTTCACCAACTTTTGTTAACTGACCCCATGTTGCTTTAGTTAAATCTATTACGGCTTGAGGACTATCAATAATTTTATAACCACGATGTCTTGCTCTCATCTGCCTTTTAATCATACTTGCAGTGTCTTTGTAATCATCACCCCAAGCATAACCACCAACACCAGCCAATAGTTTCATTTCTTGAATTGTTTCTGATTCTTGAAATGCATTCTTTACGCCTTTAAGCGTGTCAACCATTGGAGTTAATGGAGCATCGACAGTAACAAGAGCGGCCATTTCACCTCTTATTAAGTTTGCTATCATAAATGGTGGTGCATGTGTAACACCTTCACGGAATATTCTTGTTAAATTTTCAACTAATTTTAACGCCCCACGAGATTGTCTTGGCGTCATGGTTGCTAATGCTTGATAAAACCGAACGTCTTCTGACAAGTCATAATAAACTTTTTTGCCGTTTACTCTAAACGTAACCGTATTTGCGTTTTCTTTTGTTGTAACGGTTCTACCTACGTTCCCCCTTTCCATAAGGTTGTGGGCTTTTTGCATTGCTTTGTTTTTCATTCCTGCTGATATAAAGGCTTGTGCATTCCTAAATATGTTTTCAATTGGATCACCAATTTTCTGCATACCACCAGAATATTTTTTAATTATGTTGGCACCAGGATTGTTTAATACGTTACTAGCGTCCGGCCCCAATACATCGTTTTTAATTAAACCACTAGTTTGTCCACCTGTTCTTTCTTGTTCCATCTCTCTATAAAATGGAATGTAGTCATATTTAGCTAAATTGTCTCTTTCTTGACGTGTCAAAACACCAGAATCTACTAAAAACTGAAGCATTCCTTTATTAAAGGTTTGATATTCTTCAAACATTTGTTTAAATTCTGGAGTTTCAAGTCTTAACCATTCATTTATTGTAGCTTGATTAATAAATTTTTCTTTTGATCCGAGAGTGTCTGCTCTTCTAGCAGCGACATATTGTTTAAAATTTCTATATGTTGCAGATGTAAGAGGTTTAAATATTTCAACTAAACCCTTTGAACCGTTTTGTATGGATATTTCTCCGTCAGCGTTCATCACAGGAATGCCGTGTTTAAAAATCATTTCATTACGGCCTGCTGTATTCATCGCCATTTCTATGTAACGCATTGCACCCTCAGATGCCAACATGCGTTTTCTTCCACGACCTAAACGAAAATTAACTTCTTCTTCGAGTTTGCCGAAGACTTCCATAGCATTAATAAACTCAGTGACAAATTTATCCTTGCTTGGAAATATTTTCTTAAAAGATGAAAACCAACTATTTAATGTTCCTTCGTCATCTGAAAGAAAAACATCTTCAAAAGATTGCACAGAACCTCTGCCAGAGTATCTGCTTTTAAGTTTTGTATAATTAAAAACTAAACCTTGTGGGTTTGTGTCTGGATCAGTTAAAACAGTTTCTAAAGTAGAAAAATAAACACCATCTGTTGCTAAATTTCCAAAACCACCTTCTGGTCTTCCATATTGATCTGGGTTTTCATACATTGTTTGTGATGCATTTTCATACGCCATATCTTTTACATAACCAACATTACCTTCTATATAATCTGGTATGTTTTCTGTTTCTTTTCTTAAATCATCATGATGTTTTCTTCTTGCTTCATATTCAAGAAAAAGAGCTTTTTGCTTGTTTTCTGCTTGTCTATAAGCCTCTGGATCTTTGTCATAAAGATCATAATCAGGAGAAGTTTCAATGTCGCTATTATGTAAATTTTCAAGGTTTGTATCGCTTAATTTTTGAAAATCGCTTATATCCAATTGATCATAAAATTCTTGAGTAGGCTCTATATAATAGTAATCTAAATCAAACGAACTCATTTCTTTTTCATTTCCTTCAAAGTCTTTAACTTTAAAAGAGTTTCTACTTGAATAAATAACGCCTGTATCTTCATCTGGCATTGCGTTTATATTAGACACTTCTTGATCAGTCAAAACACGATCAACCCTCATTTGACCTGAAATCATCCAAGCGTCTTTGTTAGATGGGTTAGTTTTAAATTTGTAATAACCACCCCAAGGCATTGTTTTCAAATCTTTGTCTTGGGTTTCATTTGCTAATGCTTGATAATCTTTTTGGTCGTTTGGAAAAGTTACTTTTGCCCAAACTCTTTTAAACCCTTTGCCTCTTTGAGACTTTTCAGCCAAATGATCTGCTATTGGTAAGTCACCACCATGCCATCCAGGACGATATGCTACTGCAAGGACAGCGCCGTATGGGTTGCCCTTAGCACCCTTACCATAGTTAATTTTTATACCTGCATTTTTAATTGCCTGTTCATCTTTCTTTGATGCAATAGGTATATAAGTACCTGTTCTTGCAGGAACGTATTTTTTACCGTTCTTGCCTGTAAAATTAAATACATCTTCACTTGCTCTTAAAAACTCTCCTAAAGGAACAGGGTTTTTTGCGTCAACAAAAAGAGGATATAACAATTCTGTTGCTATCTCTTGTTCAAAAAGTTTGTAACCAGAAACCATGTCTTTAGGGACATAATCCGTTTGTTGGTATTTAGAATCTTGTGAAAATCCAGATCTTGAAGAATACAATTCTGGCGAATCATACAATTCCTTTATGATTTGTTCTGGAGTTTTTTCTTTTGCCTGTCTGCTTTTTTCAATAAAAGCCTCTGGCGTTATTTGTTTTTCTTGCCTTCCTTCGTAAGTGTCTTGCGCTTCACGGATGGCTTTTTGGATTGCTGGCTCAAGTTTGCTCCGCTTATAATCCGATATCCTTTGCTCAACCCTTTTAGCTCCGTATCGCTTAGAAAGCCCTCTACTGTAACCTTGCCCATCTTTATCTTTCCCCCAATCGTTAGTTAATAATTCGCTTTCATGATGTATCAGCTTGACAACCAAGTCAAGATTTAGATCGTCAGCCACTTCTTTAATTGCTTTATATACATCCCCATTTTCAATTCTTTCTTGTAAAACCTTACCACCTAAAAACTTCATGTCAGAAGAAGGCATGATTGCCATCGCCGTTCTTGTTCCAACCATCTCAGTTGAATAACCTGTCATTAGTGGATCGTTTTTCTTTTTCTTGTCATCAGAATAAACTATAGGCTTGTTTTTCTTCATGCCTAAGCCTTTGTTCCAAATGCTTTGCCATACTATATCCATCATTGTGTTATTGGCAAGAACGTCACCACTTCTTGGATATACCATTAACCCTAGTTTAGATTTTGATGTTTTCTTTCCAATTTTACTAACAAGAACAGCGTCTTGCTGTGCAAGTAATCCAATCATGTTGGCAACATCTTTTGCAACTTCTGGTGTTGCAATCAATTCTTGCCTTACGCTAGGGTTTGCCCCTACACTTTCCCAACCACCTGTAGCATGTACTCTTGTTTTTTCTACAGATGCGCCTGTAAACTCTTTTGAAAAGTTTATAATGTCATCCATTATAACTTTAGTTACATGTTTTTTGCCTAAATTTGACAATTCATTAAATTCTGGAAACCTTTCATTGTAAGGCGCATTTGTGCCAAAATCTAATTCAGCAAATAATTTTCTTATGTTGTTGGTAATAGCAAATTCTGGTGTTTGTCCTGGTTGACCTAAAAATTCTGTCGTTGCCATCCAACCAACAGACTGAACTTGTAATGGTGTCCAACCACCACCATCATAATTTATAGAATTTAAATAATCTGATATTTGTCTTCCAAAATCAGCAGTCAATTCATATTGAGCCTCTGATGGAGAGCCTCCAAAATCTTTTGTTTTTTCTAGTCTAGCAACAGATTTTGTGCCAAATTTTTCAGTAAGTCTTTTGGTAAGAACTTTATCTATTGCACCCATGTCTCTCATTGTATGAACATCTGCAACAAAAGGCGCACCACCTTCTTTTTTGTCGCCAATCCAACGTCTTGTTGGTCTTAACAACCCAGCATCTACAAAATCATAAAGTTTTTGAGAGCCTGCGCTAACTTCTAAGTAATTACCCATTTTAGTAGCATACTTAATAAAGGCATCTAATCTTTTAGCGGCTAAACCAGCTTTTGGGCCGGAGCCTTCTTTTGGTTGACCAAGAACCTTTTCTAATGCTCTTAATGCGTTCATTTGTGCAGTAGATGGTGATGCCTGTTGATTAGCCATTAACCATGCAGCTAAATGCATAGGCCATTCTGAACCAAAATATTTTCTATAAACTTTGTTAGCGTCTGGATACCATTTTCTTGCTTTTTGAATGTCTTCAAGGCTTAAAATGTTAGAAGTTTTTTCGAGCCAATCTTGAATTGTCATTTTACCAACAACCCATTGCAACTTTCCGTCTTCGTCTCTAAATTCTGTTCTCGGATTTTGTGGGCTGTTTGATATGCCTTGTTGCCACTTAGGATCAGCTTTTCTTTTTTCCTGTCTTCTTATTCTTCCTTCACTTTCATTTAATGGAACATGAGGAAATGGATTTGATGATCCACGAGCAGAAAACATTGTTCCGTTGTCT
>MDTA01195876.1_pt1 | contig 14971 bp, 15 predicted proteins | sample 811151 | NCBI WGS metagenome assembly MDTA01 (sample SAMN05326648, study PRJNA326480) | marine metagenome | isolation source: seawater | place: Indian Ocean: South | collected 2010 | reverse complement strand
ATAATTAAATCTATTTCTGTTGATTGATATATTTTTTTTTTAAACAATGTTGAATAAATTGAAAATAGAATATTTAATAAAACAAGATAAATAAATTTAACTAAATATAAAAAAAGATTATAAAAATACTTTTGTCTACTTAACTTAAACCTTTTAATATACATAGGATTGCCTTTAAACTGATTAAGCAATTCATTAGCGGCGATTGATACATCTGTGTCATTTCTGTAAATATTATTTGAAATAATTTTTATTGTTTTTAACAATTGATCTTCTTTCATGAAATTAAGTTTTTTATTTCTGTAATCGAATTTATTGAATGTCTATAATTTTTTATTCCTATTTTGTAGCCATATTTAGCAAGAATAAAATTAATCTTTGCTTTTTTTGCTGACATTAAATCTATTTTGGTATCACCAACATACGTGCAATTTTTTCTTTCAAGTCTTCTCTCTTTTATTATTTTATTGAGTAAATCTGGATATGGTTTGCCTTTATATCCAGTTTGAGGACATTGAACAAAATCTACTTTAATTTTTAGTTTACGCAAAAATATTAACGTTCTTAATTTATCTTTTGAGGTGAAAACCCCAACAGTAATTTTTTTTTTTTAATCTCAAAAAATTTAAAGTTTTTATAACATTCTTATATAGTTTAATTTTATTGAAATTTTTTTTTGACTCTAATCTAAAATTTTCTTCTATTTCTTTAAATTTTTCTTTTACTCCAATTTTTACAAGAATATCTTTAAAAGGTTTACCAATTTCTTTAAAATATGTATTGAAGTTATATTTAAGATTAAATTTTATTCTTGTTTTATTCCAAGAAATTTCCATATTCTTTTTTGAATTTATTAAAACTCCGTCTAGATCAAAAATTATTACTTTCTTATTTTTTTTTTTCATTAATTCTTCTAAAATACACTTTAGGTTTAATCATTTTTTTTGCCAATTTTAAGTCTCCAGGTGTATTTACAGAAAAAGATTTTGTTTTTATTGGAAATGTCCCGATATTAAAATTATTTTCAAGAGCTCTCATTAATTCAATGCCCTCTATTATTTCTAATTTACTTTTCTTTAATTTTGAAAATTTTTTTAATGCAGAAGGTTTAAAAGATATTGTGTCTAGATGATGTAAAAATTTATTATTTTTTTTTCTAAAGCCGTAAGGAGCATCCGATCTAGTGAAATAAAGCACTTTATTATATTTATCTGATATTATCTTTACAACATTTTTGCCACCAGAATATTTTGAAACCTTGTGTGGAACAACGATATCAAACTTTTTATTTTTTTTATGAAAAGTTATTAGTTTCGCGACATTTTTGGGCTCTAAAGTCGCTTCGTCAGCATGAATATCAACTATTAGACCGGCTTGTAGTTTGTTCGAAATTTCTGCAATTCTTTCAGTGCCATTATTATGTTTTTTTTTTGAAACGTATGTTTCTGCAAAACTCTTGGTTATGTTAAAAATTTTTTTACTATCAGTGCAAACTATGATTCTACTTAAAGATTTTATAGCTTGTGCCCTAAGAATTGTATGCAAAATAATTGGTACCCCATGTATTTTTTTTAAAAGTTTTTCTTTGATTCTTGTTGATTTTAGTCTTGCAGGAAGAAGTGCTATCACTCTCATAGTGTTAAGTAATTTTTTTTGGACTATATAAATATCTTAAAACCATTCTATCATTAAATTGAGGTTTTGATCCTTGATGCACACCGCCTTCGTCAAATATTATTGCACTTCCAGCTTTGGCCTTGTAACTAAATTTGCCTTCAGTAATCACTTTTTTTTCATTTAAATCTAAATCTTTTGTTTTTTTAAAAAAATCGTCAATTAAATTGGTATCCTTAAAGTAATCCAAAAAATAAGTTTGGTTATCATTTAAAATTTTTTTAAAATCTCTTAAACTCCAATAAGGTTGATAAGGTATTTTTTTATTATAAATTGCTTTCCTGATAGCAAACCCTATTTTATGAGAGCCTGGAACATAACTCATACAGCCGTTATTAGGACTAACATCTGTCAAATAAATAAATATTTTTAAAAAAAATTTATCAGGGTGATTAAATTCTGTTATTTCTCTCTTTCCATGATAAGCTTGATCTGTGTGCCAAGGTAATATGGCTAATTCACTTTTTTTACTATAATAAGCATCAATAAAATTTAATTTAATTTTCTTACAAAAAAAATTAGCAGCAAGTCTATCCAGTTTCTTCTTATCCTTTATTTTCCACAGGTAAAGACTGTGAAAAAATCTTTTTAAATCTAGTTTCAGAATTTTTAACATCAATGTCCAAAAATTAATCGGAAAATAACTTTTTGGGTCATTTTTAGGTGCAGAGTAGTAAGAGACAATGTTTGATAATTCAGATAATTCATATTTATCCAAAAAATTATCAATTTTAACAATTCCTTTATCTTTAATTTCTTGTATTATTTTTTCTTCCATATTTGATTATAAATTTTTTTAGCTTTATTATTATATTGATGGGTTTTGCTGTGCAAATTTAATCCAAATTTTTTTAGATACTCTGTTGATTTTTTCCGCTGATCTTCAAATTCGTCATTTATTTCAATCAATATTTCTTTAGTATTTTTTAAAACATCTTGTGCTCCATTTAAAATTAGATGCTCAATACCATCTACATCAATTTTGACATAATCTGGTAATGGTAAATTAAGAATTTTGTTTGCTTGATCCATTGATATTCCTACTGTTTTATAAATAAATGCTTTATTTATTTCAGAACCGTCAAAAGAAAAATTTTCACCAAAAGTAGAGATAGCAGCTCCTTGATCAATGGATGACATTGTAAAGTTACCTACTTTAATTTTTTCAGTTAATGGAAAAGGAAGTATTGTTACAAGATCTTCTATTCCATTAATAAAAACATTTTTTGATAAAATTCCTAAATTAAAATATGAAGGTTCAAAAGAGTAAACTTTGCACTTTTTAATTTTAGCCGCTACACAAGTGAAAGTGCCTACATTGGAACCAACGTCCCAAAATATCGAATTAGACGAAAAATTTTTAATCCAAGATATTGTCTCGGGCTCTTTGATTAAAATAGTTTTCGCACGAAAAAAAGTTATTTTGTTTGGGGTATAAAATTTTAATTTAATCTTATCAACATGGGTTTCAGTAATTTTTTTTTCAATATTCTTTGATAAAAATTCGTAAATTGATAACAGGAAAAAATTATAGACTTTTTTTATAATCTTCATTTTATTTTTCTGATAAATTTTTTTAAATTATCTTTAAAATCTGATTTAGAGATATATTTGCTAAAGTTAATTTTTTTACTTTTTTTTATTGTTTTTATGCATGTTAATAAATTATTTTCATCATTTAAATAGTAAACCGCAGAATTGCTCTTATTAAAATTTTTTTCTGAAATGCAATGTTTGTATCTTTTCCATCTATCTAAAAGTATTACAGGAACAAAAGAGTTAAGAGAGTCTTCAATTACAGAAGATGAAAAGCTTAATGTTATGTCAACTTTTTTTAATAAATTTGTTAAATTATTGCTTGTAAAATTTAATTCTGGAAAAATAATTTGCAAATTATTTCTACTTTTTGCACCAGCAGGATGAAGATTTACATAAATCTTAATATTATTTTCTTTAGCAAATTTATTTAAAAATTTTAAATTATCTAAAAATTCATAATACATTTCTACGCCTAAAAACTGAATATTAAAAAAGTTTTTTAAAGTTACTGCAAAGAGGATTTTGATTTTATTATTTTTTTTTCTTTCTCTAGCCTGGCAAAAAATTAAATTACCAGATTCAATTATCTTGCTATTAAATTTATTTTTTTGCTTCTGAAAAAATTTTTTTGAAATATTTGATTGAGAAGCAATATGGCTTGCTTTATTAAAAATTATAGCTTCAGAAATATTTTTTTTATAAATTCTATCGTACCTATCAAAGTTCTCACTGATGGTTCCATGAGGTACGCAAATAGAATTTATCTTATTTTTAGTTGCTCTCTCTAAATAGTAACCTTGTTCTCCTCTAACATTGTTTGATATTACTTTTAAAATATTCACTTTTTCAAATAATCCATCTATAGCATTACATTTGGTAATAAGATTTATCAAATTGTTTCTTTCCTCATCGAATCTATCATAAAGTATTTTTACAAATTTTTTATTTTTATAACTAATCTTAATATTTGGAACGCGCGTTATTTTTTTTTTGGTAAATTTATTCTTAAATCTAAAAAAACTTACATTAAAAAAGTTTTTTAAAGCAATTTTTTTTAGAAAATGTAGATTTTGCTCCTCTGGAGCTAGAATTACATAGTCTTTGTTTTTAAAAAATTTGATAAATCTATAAAAATTGTACCCTATGTTAGTTAAAAGAACATACTTTTTTTTTTTGCTATTAAGACCTTTTATTTCAAACTCACTTCTTGTTTTAAAAGTTTTTTTAATTTTCTCTTCTGATAAAAAAATTATATCTTTTTTTTTGAAAAAAATTTTTAAAACTGATGATATAAAATAATTGTTTTCAGAGTATTCACCTCTATATGTATTCCATCCTGAAACTACTATTTTACCAACTTTATTTTTTTCATATATTTTTTTTAATAAATAAATTAAATAAATTATTGAATTAAATCTAAAACCGATGAAAGTTTTTACAATTATTTGATGGCTTTCAAATTCAATATTTTTATACTTTATACTATTAATTAACTTTTCAGACTCTATGAGACCGTATCTATGAAATTCTGTGTTAATATAATCAATAGGATCCAAATAATTTATACCTTCTTTAAGACAATAAATTTGTACCTCTAAGTCTAATGGCACGACATAAATGTTTGGAATATCTTTGTTTAAGATATACCTCAATTCATTAACAGTTTGAGCTATACAAATGTTTTTGATCAATTTTGTACTATCTAGATTTTTTTAAATACTAATTTAAAAGACTCAGCGGCGTTATAACCCGACTCCGATCCTCTTAATTTAGCTAAGGCCTCTACAGATTTTAAACTTCTTGGGAATGGATGTTTTTTAAATTCTGTTTTGTATTCGTTACAGATCTTTAATTTTTTTTTCAAATATTTAGAAATATCTACAAAATAGTTTGGCCTGAATGCTAGATCTTCATTATAATTAAAATTTGTTTCAGACAAAGTCTCATACATCAGCAATTCTTTAATAGTTTTATGTCTAAACCATTTGCTTGCAGACAAGACAGCTTTAGTGACAATTTGGTGGTCAGTATGAATATCTCTCTCAAAAGGTGTATAAATTATTTCTGGTTTTATTTTTTTAAAGATAATACTTAGCTTTGTGACAAGTACCTTTAAAGATTTTTTTTTTAACTCTCCAGGTTTAAAATTAAATTGATTAAATGAATTAAATTTATAAATCTTTTTAATCTTTTCTAATTCTTTTTGCTTTTTAGCAACTACATTTTTGCTCCAAATTTTATTAGATTTTACTTTAGTGATTAATAGACAATGAGTGTGATCACCTTCTTCTTTGTGTCTAAAAATTGTACCACAACAGCCAATTGTTTCGTCATCTAAGTGGGGTGCTATAAATAAAATATTTTTCATTATCAGTAATTAATATATTCTAATATTCGATTTAAGTTTATTACCCTATTAATAACATTATAATTGCAATCTTGTTTTGTGTATTTAACCAACTTTTTACGGCTAACTATTTCAAAAACGGGTAAATCTTTTTTTAATAAATTTTCTAAATCTTCAATAACTGAGATTTGATCTGGAGTATTCCATAAATTTTTCCTCTTAGAGTAATCTTTTTTCTTTTTTTTAAAATAAGTGTCATAAATTTTTCTATTTTCAAAAAGAAAATTTATTAATTTTTTTTTATAAAAAGTCGACATTTTTTGCCTGATACTAAAATATTGCTGAGGGATATTATTGCTAATCATTCTTGAAAACTTATAAAAATTGAAAAAACTGACTTTTTCTAAGGGAAATCCTCGTGTAGAGTTAAATGACGCTAATTCAGGTTCAATTTTTGATAGCAAATGCCTTTGAATTTTAAACTTTTTCTTTAAGTCGTATGAAACTTGATACATGAAACTTGCAAAAGGATAATCGCCGTATGGAGTATAAAAGGGTAAAAAACTATTTGCTAATGACAAATATCTACAAAAGTGGGTTCTGTAGAAAGCAAAATAGTCGATGTAAGAGGATAAATCTTTATCTTTTTTGTGATTTATTCCAGATAAGTTTTTACTGTAGAAATCTTTTAAATGTTCATAATATTTATTCTCACTTAAGTAATCATCATGCAAAATATCTACTAATTCTACATATTCTCGGTGGAAGTTTTCTAAGTCAATTTTGTCATTTCTTTTGAAATAATCGTAATAAGACAAACGTAGCAACTCGGTGCCACTGAGACCAGAAGTTAAAATATCTTTACCCTTATTTCTTATATTAAAAAAATAACCAGTTCTTCTATTATATGTTTGTTTGTGACTGTGAAAAAAAGTTATATTGTCAATTAATTTTTGATTTTCTAAATAATCATCTTCACTAAATAGATAAAAATTTTGCTTTCTGTAATCTAAGATTTTCTTAACAATATTTATTTCACTAAATTTTCCATAATTTGAAAAGTCGTCATATTCAGTAATAGCCTGTATTCCAATCGAATGATTAATATTTAAATTTTTTAAAATTGCTAAAACTACTCGAGTATCAACTCCTCCTGTTACATCAGAGTGAATTTCACCATTGAAGTTTTTTAAAAAAGATAAATTTTCAGATAAAATTTTTTCCGTTTTCTCTAAAACTTCATCAAAGTATTTATATTTTCCTATTTTTAAAATCTCTTTTAAATAGAAATATTTGTACTGTTTTAAATCGTTATTTTCTAAACTATAAATCGCACCTGGTTCTAAATATGTTATTTCATTAGTGATGTTTTGATCGCAACATGCATAAGTTATATGTTTATAGTTTTCAGATAAATATTGAGCCACGCCAATTTTATTTAAACTATTTTTATTATTTTTAGCCAGACCCAACATAGCGTTAGACATGGAAATATTATTACCTTTTCTATATAGGTAAACAGGATAATAACCCAGTCTGTCAGTAATAACTTGAAGTTTATTATTTAAAAATAATATTAAGCAAAATTGGCCCCTAGTATAATCTGAAAGTAAAATATCTTCTAGGTTTTCTCCTTTTTCTAAGTCTTCAAGTAAAAATTTTAGTGCTTCTTTGTTGAATCTATTTTTGTATATAAAAACACCCAGGTTTGCGATGAATGATTTGTCTTTTTTAATTATAGACTCTCTTTTATCTGAATAAAAAAAATTTATATTAAAATTGTTTGCGACAACAGTTGTTTTATTTAAATAAGAATCTAAAATATTTAAATTTAAATTATTTTCATTTTGATTTGTAAGGTAAAAACTTTGCATTAATATGTTATTTTTTTGTTGAGTAATTTATCATCAAGTTTAATTTTAGTTAATATTTTTACAATTTTTTTTGAGGCCATTGAGGAGTTATATATATTTTTAAATTTTTTTTTTAAATTTATATTTTTAAGTATTTTTTTTACTCCTAAAATAATTTTTTTTTTATCATGTGGTACAAAGATAATATTTCCAGCGTTTTGCCTTCCTTTCTGCCTCTCCCCAATATTAACAACTGGTAAATTTAAAGAGGGTGCCTCCAATACTCCCATGCTTGAGTTTCCTAACAAAACTGAGGCATTCTTAACTATATTAATAAATAGATTTTCTTCAATGTTTTCATAAAATCTAACTTTTTTATTTTTAAATTTAAAATTTTGAAATTCTTTTTGAATTATTAATGTTCCTGGATCAGAATTAGACCTTATTATAATAGTTGGCAAATTTAATTCATCAATAGCTCTGAAAGAAGTTTTTATATGCTCTTTCGTTTTGTCAAGCCAGTTGCTAACAGGATGTTGAATAAATAATATCATATGATTTTCTTTTTTGAGATCTAGTCTAAGAAATTTAGATAAATTTGAAAGGGAAATTTTATTTGCTTTTTTGTATCTTTCTACTGCAGTGTGTCCGACAGTGAATACCCTGCTTTTTTCTTCTCCCATTTTCTTAACTCTTTCCGAATTTTGCTTAGTAAAACAGAAAGAAAAGTTAGAGAGTTTAGTTACACTATGTCTTATAATGCCATCTAAATTATATTCTGTTTTATCTCCTGCACCTAGGTGTGCTATCGGAATTCTTAAATAAACGCCTACGAGCGCAATAGATATTGATTCTTCCCTATCAAAAGGTGAAATGATTATATCTGGACTAATTTTTTTGACTAAATTTATAATTTTACTTAATTGATTTGACATGGTTTTTAATCTTGAAATTTTTTCATCAGATACTTTTAGATTTTTAATAATAGCTATAATTTTAATTTTCTTTTCTTTTTTTATTTCTTTCAATGTCAATCCAAATTTTTTTGATAAATGAGATCCTGAAACAATTAATAAAGGTTCTAGCATTGGGCTTTTTGCTGCTTCCAGTAAAATTGGTTTCTGAATATAAAAATCTGATCGTGATCCTGTAATAAATAAAACTTTTCGTTTTTTCACTTTAATTTAAATTTATTTGTAAAGGTTTAAATCCAACATTGAATAAGTAATCAATTATAGATAAATTTGAAATAAATTTTTTAGTATTTGTTTGGTGGTAAGTAATGTTAGTTGGTTCTATATATGATATTTCAATATTATTTTTTTTAAAATCATTTTCTTCTAAGTATGATTTTGAACCCACACCCGTAATATAATTTGAAGTATTAAATTTCTTACAGATATCTAGAATTATTGCACTTTTTTTCCCCTCCGCATTAATTTTCGAAGAGAGATAAAAATTACAATTTATATCAAGCCTTTTCGCTATTAATTTGGTTAAATCTTGATTTAGTTCACTTAAGTAGCTGTAGTTGTTAGAAAAAATTTCTTCAACGAGATTTATTACTTTTTTATAATGCTTAGTTTCTTTATATGAATTTCTAAATTTATTTAAATGATCTTCTTTCCATTTTTTGTTAAGATCTATCTTTATTTCATTTATCAAAGTATCTCTATCAGAATATTCTATTGGTACTGTGATATAAGATAGCTGATTATTTGAATTAATTATATTTCGATTTTGAAATGATCTACGCGCGTATTGAACATTGTCTAAAAAAACGAATTTCTCACACAAAGACATTTTTATAAATAAATTAATCCAAGGTAAATATTCTGGTTGATGAATTACTACCTTACTCATCTTTTTAAAATTATTTTACATTCTTCAATGACTTTTGTGATAATAAATTTAGCATTTTTTTCTGAGATCTGCATATGAAGCGGAAGGTGAAAATGTTTTTTCATTAATATTTCTGTATTCTTGAATTTATTTTTAGTGTTTGGAATTAATTTTTTATATACTGGTTGTAAGTGTAAAGGAGGATCATAGGCCCAATTAATAATTATACCGTGTTTGTCTCTAATAACTTTTGCTAATTTCTCTCTCTTTAATTTGTTGTCATTAATCACGGTTATGTGTTTCCAAATAGACATATTAGAATTATTTATTAAAGGTAAGCAAGTGAGAAAATTAGTCTTATTTATTTCTTTTTCATAAATCTTACATATTTTTTTTCTGTGTAAATTTATTTTCTTTATGTGAGAGAATTGGCTTAAACCCATTACCGCACAAATTTCTGGCACCCTACATGATCTCCAACCTATGGAGTAGAGTTCGCCATTTTTCTTCCAATCTCTCCCCCGTTCCCTCAAGGATAATGCAAAATTATATAATTTTTTATCATTAGTAGTTAACATACCACCTTCTCCAGTAGTTATTGTTTTTGTAGAAAAGAATGAGAAACATCCAGAAGTACCTATTGATCCTGCTTTTAAACCTCTAACTTCTGATCCAATCGCATGAGCACAATCCTCGACAATTGAAATTTTTTTTCTTTTACAATATTTTTTAATTTCAAGAATATCGTGGGGCATATAACCTCCAAAATGAACAAGCATCAAAGCTTTTGTTTTTTTTGTAGTTCTTTTTTTTATTTCATCTAAATCTATACAAAATGTTTTCGGATTGATGTTAGCAAAAACTACTTTTCCTCCTTGTGAGCTTACTGCCATTCCGGTTGCAATAAATGTTTCACAGGGGACTATTACTTCATCATTTTTTTTTAAATTTAAATATCTTACAGATATTTCCAATGCACTTGTGCAAGTATTTAAAAATACTGCGTATTTAACACCTATAAATTTTGCAAATTTTTCCTCAAATTTTTTCGAGAATGGACCAGTGCTCAACTTCTTATCTAATACCTCATTAGTTCTTTTTAAAATCCATTTTTTATCTTGATTAGAAAAATAAGGACTGGCGACTTGGAAAAGTTTTTTACTTTTTTTCAGCATTGTACATTTTAATCAAATTTTTATTTATGTTTAAGGGTTTAAATTTTAAAAATTTCTTAGCTTCTTTTATATTCATATATATATCTTTTGAAAAGTTTTTATTATTTTTTTTCACCAGTAAGATTTTTGAACTTGACTTACAAATCTTTATTATTTTTTTTACCAAGCTATGAGACGAAATGGCACTCCCTCCCCCAATATTCAAAATCTTAAATCTAATTTTATCAATTTTTTTCATTGACATATTTATTGCTTTCACAGCATCATCAATATAAATATAATCTCTTTTAAGTTTTCCCATATTGAAAAGGTTGATTGAATTATTTCTTTTTGCAGCCTTAAATGACATTTTTATAAAACCTGGTAAATTTTGTTTTGGTCCATATATTCCATCAAATCTAAGGACTATTATTTTCATAGAGTATTTCTCAGAATAAAATTTAAGTAAATTTTCTGTCAATAATTTGCTTAAACCATAAGTGTTTCTTGGATTGGGAACATCATTTTCACTTATGGGACTTTTTAAATTACCATAAATACTAAAACTTGAGCACTGAATAAGTTTTTGAATTTTATTAATTTTACAAACTTCTAAAAGATTTTTTGTTCCGGAAAAGTTGATTTTAAAATAATTTTCAATATCAAATTCAGCTTTATATGGTTGTTTTGCTGCAGTATGAATAATTAAATCAATTTTTTTAATTTTTTTTATATTTTTTTTTAAATTACCTAAATTATTTAAATTTAATTTTAAATATTTAAAATTTTTATTTTCAAATTTATCGTTTTTTTTAATATCTATTCCAAATACCTTATGATTACTCCTCAATAATATTTTAACTAATTTTTTTCCTAAAAAACCAGATGATCCAGTAACGAGAATTTTCATGATTTATACTAAGCTTGAAAGCTTGATTAAATCGCCTTTCTTGATATTTTTTTTGACTTTTCTTCCTATTATTTTTTTAAAATATTCAGGTTTGATCCCAATGGCCGGCCTTAAAGAAATAATATCTACATTTTTTACTTTTGTACCTCTTAATATATTTTTAAATGCAAACAAACTTCGAGTTGCTTTGATTTTAGTTTTTAACTCGTTTTTAGTAGGTTCTTTTTTAAATTGTTTTTTTAATTGTAATTGTCTTATAATTTTAATCATCTTGCTTAATTCTGTTGGCTCAATCGAAGATTTATGATCAGGTCCCTTCTCTGATTTGTTCAAAGTAAGATGTTTTTCAATATAGTCAGCTCCTATCGCCACTGCTGCAATACTGGCCTCAACTCCACTTGTATGATCTGAAAATCCAACTTTACATTTAAATTTACTTTTAAAGTATTTAATAGCATTTAAATTTAATTCTTCTAATTGAGTTGGGTATGAACTGACACAATATAAGATTGAAAATTTTTTAAATTTCTTCCTTTTTAAAAAATTGATTGTTTTTTCTATTTCTTTTATTGAAGATCTTCCTGTAGAAAAAATTAAATGTTTTTTTTTCTTTAAAATTTCTTCAATTAAAGGGAAATTATTGATGTCACTGGATGCTAATTTGAAAAAAGGTACGTTAAGTTTATCAAGCTCTCTAACACTTAATTTATCAAAGGGTGTAGCTGTAAATATTATTTTTTTTCTTTTTGCATATTTCTTAAGCTCTTTGAATTGGTTAAAATTTAATTCATATTTTTTTAACATATTAAATACTTTTTTAGGGTTATAATCTGAGTTTTTTATATAGTGATGTTTTGAAACTAATAATTCAGTCTTATAATATTGAAATTTTACAACGTCCGCCCCACATCTTGATGCATGCTCTATTAGCTTTTTCGCTTTACTTATGCTTCCATTATGATTTACACCAACTTCAGCAATGACGATTGGCTTTTCTTTTTTTAAAATCATATTTTTTTATAAATATTTTTTGCTTTTATTCTCAAATTTTTTAATTTTTTGAATTAGTTTTAATATTTTCTTACCCTTCTCATAAGAGCATAAACAATCTGAATTTTTGTTATAGATTATAGCTTTATGCATATCTAAATAAGATTTATCCATACTATATTTAAAAATTTTACTTTTCTTGTTATCTATTTTTAAATAATTTTTTTTTAAGTTGAGTAAAATTGAATTTTTATTTGTATCAACTTGAATAGATCTTGTTTCATTTTTAGAAAAATAAGATAATTCTAAATAAAAATTAGATTTTTTAATTTTTCCAAAAATTTTTAAATAGTCTTCTGAAGAAATTTGTAAATTAGAAATTTTCCCTTGATAACAATTCACGATTTTAATATTACCAAAAATCCACATTGCTAAATCTATTTCATGGCTTAAATCTAAAATTACTCCTCCCCCCTTTTTGCTATTCGCTGAGTAACTTTGAGAATAATCATTTTTTCTCCAATTAGGTAAGTAAGAATTTGCGATCACTTTTATATTAAAAATAGATTGATTTTTTATTAATTTTTTAAATAAAATTACTCCAGGATGAAAGCGTAAATTGTAACCTATAAAAATTTTATTTTTACTTTTAAGATTTATATACTTATGAAAAAGTGGTTTCTCTATGAGAATTTTTGTATTTTTAAAATTTTCCTCTAAATATTTTAACGTAGAATAGTGTTGGCTTGTCTCGTTGGCAATTATTATGTAATTAAATTTAATATTTTTAATTTCGTTTATATTTTTATTAACTTTTGCGCCTCTTATATTGAGATTTCTTCTTGATAAAATGAATATTTTTGCAAACTTAAAATTATTTTTAATTATTGAAAAATGTCTTTTTCCTATTGAGCCAAATCCAATTATTAAGACTTTCATCAATTTATGTGATTTATTTTTTATATTGCAGTCCAACCACCGTCTACGATCAAACTAGTGCCTGTTATGTAAGATGAGTCATCAGAAGACAAAAAAATTATTGAGTTAGCTATTTCTTTGGGTTCAGCCAATCTTCCTATAGGACTCCTCGAAGAATAATTTTTTACTAAATTTCTATATTTCTTAAGTTTCATTTTATGCTTTTCTATTACACCACCTGGACAAACATTGTTTATTCTAATACCTTTTCTTGAGTAGTGAGAAGCCATTTGTTTAGTAAAATTTACAATTCCGCCTTTAATAATAGAGTAAGCCATATTTTCCTTAATTGAAGTATTTCTGTAAATTGAAGCATCCTGACCAACTAATCCGTAAATCGATGACAATAAAACAATACTACATTTTTTATTTTTTTTAACACTCTCATCTGCAATTAATTTTGCAAGATAACAAGATGAAATGAGATGGGATTTTGTATTTCTGTTTAATGATTTATATTTTATCTCTTTGAATGAACTCTTATTCCAATCCCTAGTTTTTGGATAGGAGCAGTTAATAAAAATATCTGGGACCCCAAATTTTTTTATAACTCTTTTAATTTTATTGTCGATATTATTATTACAATCAAATTTAAAAAAAATTTCGTTGTTATTTTGGCTTTTGTTTTTTTTAATATCTAGATTTATTATTTCATATATTTTTTTTTCCAATAAAATTCTAGTTACCTCACTACCTATTAACCCAGATCCACCTAAAATAAATACGATTTTTTTTTTCATAATAAGTTTGTCACCAATTATTTTATCAAATTTTTTATCATTAAAAGATCAAATTTTGTATCGATATCAATTGAACGCTCAAAATCCATTATGTAAATTTCAGTTTTTTTTCTAAACAAGCAATTATTTGAAAACAAAACCTTTCTCTTATAAATATACATTGATGCATTCATATCGTAAGTTAATGGTGCATCTTGACGTCTTGTAATATTTTCTTTATTTTTTTTTACTACTTGTATTTTTCCATTTCTTTTTTCGACAATATTAAAGTAAGGGTTCCTTCTAGAATAATTAACAGAGAAAAGATTGTCTGCTTTTTTTTTAACTAATATTTTTAAAGCTTTTTTTATATCTTCGACTTTTCTAAGAATTGATGTGGCATCCAAGTCAAAGATCAGATCATATTTTGAGTGATTTTTATTCTCACAAAATAATACAGCATGCCTAATTGCCTCTATTTTACTGGCAGAATTAGTGGCTAATCTGTTAGGCCTTTGGATCTTGATAACATTTTTGTATTTTTTTGTTAGCTTAATTATTTTTTTGCTATCACTTGAAACAGCAATATCAGTAAATATTTTTGATTTTATAGCAGTCTCTATAGTGTAATGAATTAGATGCTTGTTCCTTAGTTTTAAAAAATTTTTATTTTTTAAACCCTCTGAACCAGCTCTAACACAGATAGTGCAAAGTATTTTCATTAAATTTGATAATTCTGATTTTCACCAGCTGCAGTAACATTTTTTTTATACCAGTCTATTGTTTTAATAAGGCCTTGAATTAAAGATGTCTTATTTCTCCATTTGGTTAATTTTTTTATTTTATTATTGTTACATTTTAAATGTAATACCTCGCTTGCATTAGGTCTTACTCTTTCTTTAACAATCTCAATTTTATATTTAACGTTTAAAATTTTCATTATTTTGTTTGTTAAATCTTTCACT
>MDTA01064421.1_pt1 | contig 14976 bp, 14 predicted proteins | sample 811151 | NCBI WGS metagenome assembly MDTA01 (sample SAMN05326648, study PRJNA326480) | marine metagenome | isolation source: seawater | place: Indian Ocean: South | collected 2010 | reverse complement strand
TTCTTTTGAAAGAGAAATATCATGGCCGTGATCTTTTAAGAATGCATTTTTTTTAGCTTCTTTTAAATCTTCGATAATCATTTCTTCACATAATTTATCTACAGAAATTTTTGATTTCCACCCTAATTTTTTACTTGCATATGATGCATCACCGAGTAGGGTTTCTACCTCAGCAGGACGAAAATATCTTTGATCAACTTTAATTATGATATCTCCCTCATTAACTTGAGGTGAAATACTTTTATCAACTTCAATAACTTGAGCATACTCTTCTATTCCCTTGCCATTAAATTTAAGTTTAATACCAAGCTTTTCAGCTGAAATGTTGATAAAATCTCTGATAGAAGATTGTTTTCCACTTGCAATAACAAAATCCTCTGGTGTATCTTGCTGCAACATTAACCATTGCATTTCAACGTAATCAGATGCATGGCCCCAATCTCTAAGAGCATTCAAGTTTCCTAAATATATACAGTCCTCTAACCCAACTGCAATATTTGACAAACCTCTGGTAATTTTCCTAGTTACAAAAGTTTCTCCTCGTCTTGGCGATTCATGATTAAATAAAATTCCATTGCATGCAAAAATTCCATAGGACTCTCTATAATTTTTTGTTATCCAGTAAGAATATAATTTAGCAACCGCATACGGGCTTCTTGGGTAAAAAGGGGTAGATTCATTTTGCGGACTTTCTTGAACTAAGCCATATAATTCTGAAGTAGATGCTTGATAAAACTTAGTTTTGTTCTCTAAATTCAATATTCTAATTGCTTCTAAGATTCTTAAAGTGCCCAAAGCATCAACATCCGCTGTATATTCTGGAGATTCAAAACTAACAGCAACATGACTTTGCGCACCGAGATTATATATTTCATCTGGGACAATCTCGCTAATAATTCTAATTAAGTTTGATGAGTCGGTTAAATCTCCATAATGAAGAAAAAATCTTCTATCCTTGATTTGAGGATCTTCATAAATATGATCAACTCTTTCAGTGTTAAACAAAGAAGAACGTCTCTTAATTCCATGAACCTCATAATCTTTTGATAAAAGCAATTCAGCAAGATATGAGCCATCTTGTCCAGTAATGCCTGTAATTAAAGCTTTTTTCATATAATTATTCCAATTGCATTCGCAGTATATTAAATAAGTATTTAATTTACCAAGTTATTAAAAAATGTTTAAAAAAAATAAAGTCGATTTTAAATAGGATCTTTTAATATTTTTTTTATTGCATGTTTCCAGTCTGACTCAGATAAATTTATTATTTTACATAAAAGCGAAGAATCTAAGCCTGAAAAAATTGGTCTTTCTGCAAGTGTATCAAATTCAGAGGTTTTAACGGGAGTGATATCAGGCATCTTTGGTATTATCTTGCAAAGTACTGCTTCCTTGCAAATTTCTGAGGAGAATTCATACCAAGAACATATTTGATTGCCTCCATAGTGATAAATATGATTAATATTTTGATCAGATAGAATATTTGGTATTAGTGACACAATCGCTTTTGCTAAATCTCCTGCATATGTTGGATTTCCATACTGATCAGCTACAACTCTTAGCTCTTTTCTTGTCTTAGCTAAATTGATTATTGTTTTAAAAAAATTCCGTCCATGCTCACTAAAAACCCATGAAGTTCTAATTATGATAAATCTATTTGCTTTTTTCATTACAGCCGTTTCTCCAGCTAACTTACTTTTACCATAAACACCCAGAGGATCGCACATATCATTGGGTTGATAAGGTTTTTTACTTTTTCCGTTAAAAACATAGTCAGTTGATATATGAATTAATGTTGCATTAGATTGATTACAAATTTCTATTAAATTTTCGACGCCAGTCTTATTGACTTTAAAGGCCTCTTCAATACTTTCCTCTGCCTTGTCAACATTTGTATATGCTGCAGCATTAATCAATATACTTATATTTTTATTTAAGAAAAATTCTTTTACATCTTTATAATTACTTATATCAAGCTTATTTCTCTCAATTGAAGAAAAGTTATATCCTGATAGCAATAATTGATCTTGTAAGTGCCGCCCCAATTGACCACCTGCACCTGTTATGAAAATCATAAATTAAAAATAGATTTAAATGCTGGTGCCGCATTATCTTTTTCAGAAATTTTAATTTCTATATCTTCTGGCCAATCAATTGCTAAATGAGAATCTTTCCAATGAATCACTCCTTCATCGCTAGGATCATAAAAATTAGTACACTTATACTCAAAATCTGCAATTTCAGATAAAACAAGAAATCCATGAGCAAATCCAGGAGGAATCCAAATTTGTTTTTTATTCTCTTCTGTAAGCTCGACACTGATCCATTGACCAAAAGTTGAAGACTCAGGTCTGATATCAACTGAAACATCAAATACAGATCCTCTAACAACCCTTACTAATTTACCCTGAGGTTTCTTTTCTTGAAAATGAAGACCCCTCAATACCCCTAAAGAAGATCGAGAATAGTTATCTTGAACAAAATGATAATCTATTCCAGCTTTTTCCTTGTATCTGTTTTCTTGAAATGTTTCCAAAAAAAAGCCTCTATCATCGCCATGAACCTCTGGTTCAATAATCACACAACCTTTTAATTTCGTATTAATTACTTTCATCATTCTAAATCTTCTAAGATCTTAAATAGATACTGTCCATAATTAGTCTTTTGTAGAAAGTTTGCACGATTTTTTAACTCATCTGAAGTAATCCATTTATTCCTATAAGCAATTTCTTCAAGGCAGGCTATTTTTAAACCCTGTCTCTTTTCAACAGAATAAACAAACTGACTGGCCTCGATTAATGAATCATGGGTTCCGGTATCCAACCAAGCGAATCCCCTGCCTAAAATAGTCAAATTCAATTTTTTATTTTGCATATAAATTTTGTTTATGTCAGAAATCTCCAACTCACCTCTAGCAGAAGGAGTAATATTTTTTGCAATTGAAACAACAGAATTATCGTAGAAATATAATCCCGTTACAGCAAAATTTGATTTTGGTTTAGAGGGTTTTTCTTCAATACTTAAGATGTTCCCATGACGATCAAATTCAATAACTCCAAATCTCTCAGGATCTGGCACTCTATAACCAAATATAGTTGCACCATCAATGCGTAAGGCTGCATCTTTTAATTTTTCTGAAAAATGCTGGCCAAAATAGATATTGTCTCCCAATATAAGACATACTGGATCATTTCCAATAAAATCCTCCCCAATTAAAAAGGCTTGTGCAATACCCTCTGGTTTTTCTTGCTCTGCATATGAAATTGATATTCCAAAATTTTCACCACCTCCAAGCAACCTCTCATATCCCGGTAAATCATCTGGAGTTGAAATAATTAATACATTTTGAATCCCTGCTAACATAAGTACTGATAAAGGATGATATATTAGCGGCTTATCATAAACTGGTAGTAGTTGTTTAGAGGTACCAAGAGTTATTGGAAAAAGTCTAGAGCCAGAACCTCCTGCAAGAATTATTCCTTTTTTCTGCATCATTTATTTTTTCCTAGCCTATGCATTTTATAATCTCCTGATAAAATATTTTCCCACCATTCTCGGTTTTCGATAAACCATTTTATGGTTTTACGAAGACCTGAATCAAAGGATTCAGAGGGCTTCCAGTTTAATTCTTTTTGAATCTTTGTTGAATCTATTGCATATCTTTTATCATGTCCCGGTCTATCGGGCACGAAAGTTATAAGATCTTTAAAATGATTCGAATCATTGGACTTATTTGGTACTAGTTCATCTAAAATTTCGCAAATTGAATGAACAACTTCAAGATTTGTTTTTTCGTTATTTCCACCAATGTTATATGTTTCTCCAACCCTACCCCTTGTAATAACATGATACAAAGCATCAGCGTGATCATCTACATACAACCAATCTCTAATTTGCTGACCATTGCCATATATTGGTAACTTTTTTCCATTCAGGGCATTTAAGATAACATGTGGAATAAGCTTCTCTGGAAAGTGATATGGCCCATAATTATTTGAACAATTTGTTATTAATGTAGGTATATTATATGTTTTATTCCAAGCTCTAACTAAATGATCAGAAGCTGCTTTAGAGGCTGAATATGGAGAGCTTGGATCATATGGGGTAAATTCATTAAATAATTGGTCACTTTCATCCAAGTCGCCAAATACCTCATCTGTAGATATATGATGAAATCTAAATGATTCATTTACCAATTCAGGAGCTGTTTTAAGATATTTTCTAGTTGCTTCAAGCAATGAATATGTGCCATAAATATTTGTCTTAATAAAATCCTCAGGGCCATCTATTGACCTATCAACATGACTTTCAGCTGCTAAATGCATAATATGAGTTGGCTTGAAATGGTTAATCAAGTCATAGATTTGGTTCTTATTACAAATATCTATTTCATGAAATGAATAGTTAGCTAAATTTTCTACAGATTTTAAAGATTCAAGGTTTCCGGCATATGTAAGCTTATCAATATTGATGACCATATGATTTGTTTTATTTAGTATATTTCTTACAACAGCGCTACCTATAAAACCTGCACCTCCAGTTACAAGAAATTTATATTGATTTTTCATAATACTTTTTATATCTGCTCTACAAATCTTTCGAGAATTTTACTATTAATTAACGGATTAAAAAATTGCTTGCTTTTATGAAAACCATTTCTAGCTAAATTAGGCATTCTATCTATATTTTCAAAATAATAATCTATGGCGTCCCCTAGAGCTAACGAATTCGAGGGTTCAATGAGAAGAGCATCTTTCTTATTCTCAAGATATAAGCCAACATCGCTAACATTCGTTGCAATCACAACCTTTTCTGCTGCTAAATATTCACCGAGTTTAAAAGGAAAGCCTGCATTAGCAAAGGGACTATTGATTCTAGTCATGCACAAAATATCTGCAGAATACAGTATTTTCCAATACTCAAAATCAACTAGATAACCAGTTACTGTTATATTTTTATTTGATGAGGTTAACTTGTAAATATCTTCATTTGCCGTTCCAATCAAGGTAAGACGAAGAGAAGGATATTTATTTGAAGCCTTGTTAAATGCGTCAATTAAAAATTGAATTCCATCTTTTACGCCAAATGAACCCGAATAAACCAAATGAGTAGTTTTATTTTTCTTTATCCGCTCATGAGGTACTAATGAAAGCAAATTTGCTGCTGAAACAGGTATCAATGTGATGGGAATCTTGTTATCTATTGCCTCAAATTTATTTTTTAGGTAACTTGAAATCACAATAATTCCATGGACAGATTTAATCGTTAGCGGCATTATAAATTCGCTAAGCCTTAAGTTTAGCTTGGCTTTTAAAGAGAGCTCCTCGGATTGAAGTGATCTATCTTCAACGATATCAATCACTACCTTAAATCCAAAAAATCTTGCAATAACAATTATAGGAAGGGTTAGAAAATCTATGTCGCCATAAATTATTAATATGTTTTTAGTATTTTTTTTCTTTGATGTTGCAAAAAAAATAAAGCTTTGAAATGGGTATAACAAAAGATGAACTAAATACGGCAATCTGGTTAAGAATAAATTCCTATATTTTACATTTCTCTCAATTCCACTACTTTCATTTTGACCATTGTCTCTATTTGTAATCAGAACGGATGTCGGATGACCTTTTTCAGCTAAATATTCAGCGAAAAGCTTTACTCTCATAGAGCCAGCCATTCCTTCAGGATATGGAACATTTATTGAGAAAACAATATTCATTTTTACTGATTTAAAGTGTAAATGTTCCCCATTGAAATAAAGTGTAACTTAATTTTAGTAAATGTTATTTAATGTCTTGATTAAATGATTTCAAAAAACCTTTTTCAGACAACTCTTTCAATGATTTATCAAATTTAATAGGTGTATAGGGTTGATTGTTTGTCCAATCTAGAAAGGAAGTTAGCCCATCCTTAAAACTCCATTTATGGCGATATCCTATTTTATTTAAAATATTTTTAAGGTCAGCATAGTTATGTCGAATATCTCCAGTTCTAAATTCTCCAGTAGTTAAGATTTTTGAGTTAGAGTCAAAATAAGTAACTATTTCATTTGCTACCTCAATTACTGAGGTACTTATCCCACTTCCTACATTTAAAGAAAAAACACCCTCTATAGATGGATCAATGCATTTAGAAGTTGCATCGATTACATCATCAATATAAACAAAATCTCTACTCTCTAGGCCATCTTCAAATATACGTATTTCGTCATTATTCCTTGCAAGCGTTGAGAATATAGCAATTATTCCCATATATGGATTTAAAAGTGATTGCCCAGGACCATATACATTTTGATAGCGTAGTGCAATGCCTGAGATATTCAGCACTTTTGCATACATTAAAATTATTTGTTCTTGAACTTGCTTCGTTAATGCATAGTAACTAAGAGGATTTAGCGGTGTACTTTCTTTGGTTGGTATAGAACTCACAAACTTACCACAGACTGGACACCTTGGATCAAAATTTCCATTTAACATGTCCTCTTCACTTCTTTCTTGAGGAAAAACATTGCCATGATCAATGCATGAATAAGCTCCCTCTCCATATATTGATCGAGAAGATGCGACAATAATTTTTTTAACATCATTTTTATTTTGTAAAAGATATTCAATAATATTTAGGGTGCCTCCAACATTTACTTCTTCATATTTACTAATTTCATACATGGATTGTCCGGTTCCAGTTTCAGCGGCATAATGAACAATAACATCAACGCCTTTAATAGCTGATGGCATTAGGCTAGAATCTCGGATATCTCCTTTAATCAAATCAACTTTTGAAAGATCATCAGAAATTGAGCTATCGTCTCCATGAATTTGATCTGAAAAATTATCTAGGACTCTTACATCATAACCGTTATGTATAAGTTCTCTGCACAAATGAGTTCCAATAAATCCTGCTCCACCCGTTACTAATATTTTCATTCCGGCACCTTCCACTTACCCATCTTATTAAATATTCCATGCACAAAACCGAAAAATTGATATTTAATAGCCAGCAATTTGTTCTCTTGCTCCCATCCAAGAAATATTGAAAAAGTTTCAGCAAGTGTTCTAATAATAACTCTTGATATGCGAAACAAACTGGGATGTTTGTAGCAAGCTATCCACCATAGGTTTCTTGTTCTGTAGTAATGGTACCAAGCTGGCTTTATGGAAAGTTTTAATCTTAGTGGACCAAGTTTCCTATCCTCAAACTCATAGTTATCCTCACAAACTGCATTGGTTGCGACATATTGAATGTATCCAGCTTTTTTGAGATCTAAACCATATAAGTAATCATCCCAACCAAACCAAAGATCTTTATTTGGTAAAATTCCATCTCTTGCGGGTTTTAGGTTATAAAGCGCTCCATTAGAGCTGCTCCAAATATGCTCAACTATTTGATCATTTGGTTTTTCCTTTGGTCCAAATGCTCTCCATGGACCAACCTCTTTCGTTCCGGAGAAATCATAAAAATTCTTTTTTGGAAAAAATTTGAGTGGATATATAGCTCCCAAATTCTCATTATCGATATGTTTAAGTTGAGCAATCAGAGTTGATTTTGTAAGTAATGCGTCGTGATTCAACGCCAAGACAAAATCCCAATTTTTTTTTGACGATAGTAATAAACGCCTATTTAAGTTTCCTGCTGATCCAAGATTAAAGTTAAAATTGTGATAATCGACATTTTTATATCCTTTTTCTGAAATAAAATCCGAAATAGAGCTGTCTCCAACTGAATCGACCACGATAATTCCTTGAATAGGCCAATCTTCACTTAGAATCTTTGATACCAGATTAATGACATCTTTGTCAGATTTAAAGCTTGATATAGCAACACCTATATTCATAAATGCAGTTTGAAAAGTATTTTTCTGGAAGAATGTGTTGGATTATACATTGATCAAGAGCATATCTTCAAATAAATTTCTTCATACCTTTTTACACCTTCATGAAGGTCAAAAATTTTTCTGCCACGCTCTCTGATTAATTTTTTATCAAATGTTGAAACTAGATCAATATTATTTATGCATTTTATAATAGATGAAGAATCTTCTAAGTTAATAATAACACCTGTGTCAGAATTCATAATAATTGAGTCAGTGTCTCCTATTCCAGAGTTTGCAATTACTGGAATTCCTAAACCCATCAACTCAGCGTGCTTAGTTGGAGATGAAGCTTGTTTCGAAAAGGTATTTTGAATAAAGAAAATCGATACATCACTGACTGATAAATAAATGGGAAGTTCGTCTCTAGAGACAAACTCAATTCTTATATCCCCTAAAGACACTCCATGCAGTTGAGCTACTTTATTTATAAAAGCTTCATCAGCATTAGTTAAAAATAAAAAAACAGAGTCTTTTTTAACCTTTTTTAATTCTTTGAAAAAATTCATCATTTCTGGCAATAAATACCATGTTCCTAAAGATCCTAAATAACTAAGTACGAATGTACTATTAGAAATTTTCATTGTCTTTCTGACATCATTTACATCATTTGGATTTATTTTTTTGAAATTGAAATGATCAAAGTCTGCACAACAAGGAATAATAGAAATTTTTGATTTATTATGATTCCTAGAAAGAATTTTTTTTGCTGCATTAGTCAAAACAACCACTTCATCTGCTTCTTTTAACATTAACAGTTCTTTTGATTTAAAAAAATTGTAAATTAGTCTGAAAATTAAATTAGATTGTGGCCAAAGATTTCCATCGACTCTTTCATCTGGAAAAAAAGATCTCATATCGAACAAGAATGGAATATTAATTCTTTTTTTTAGATTTAAGCCTATAAGACCAGTTAAATGACTTCTGCAATGAATCAAATTAAAATGTTCTTTCTTATGCAACTTAAGAGAGTAAAAATAAAGATTAAAAAGATCCCATATAGTTGAAATAATTGGCGGCCATTTATTATATTTTTTTTGGTGCCAAATGATGTTCTCTCCATGTATTTGATTTTGAATGTTATTTTTAAGTGATTTATATGATTCTGGCTTTTCAAAAGAGATCAGGTGGATTTGAAAGTTTTTAGACAGCGCTATTAAATATGGCAGGACCTGTGATTGCCCAAGTGGATCTGTCATTCCATCATAAGAAAGGTAGAGTATTTTTTTCATGATGTTATATGTGACTTAATTATTAAAATTTAAGTATAAATCTTTATGCTTAATTGAGCTTAATAGAAGTCTAACTTTATTATAACCACCAGAACGAATGCTTTTTTGTTGAGCAATCGAGCCGTGCTTTGTGATTGAATTGAGATATGTCTTATAAATATTAAGGATAGTTTTCGATTTTGATACAGAATAAGTGCTTAATCCAAGTTTAACCAAGTAGTTATTAAATAATTTTAAGCCATGAAAATGATAAAAAATAATCGGCTCATTGTTTATATAAAATTTATTGTCGATCAGCTTCAAATCCTCACCCTCTATATTCCATGGAGCGACACCTATGCCTTTATTTGAAGAGATCACAATGTCATCTATATATTTTTCCGGCCATTCATCTAAATACTTTTGATCAGCAAACTTTCCATCTTCATATCGGTCAAAGCACCAATTTAGGCAATTTTTACTCCAATAATTTAGGCAATCCAAACCAGCGGAATTATTCTTAAATATCTGACACTGCACATTGAATTCTCCATACTTTTTTAGATGTGATTGATTATCTCGAAACCTATGGGGAACTATATATATTGAGCGTTGATCTAGTTCCTCAAAAATTAAATTTGGAGAAGAGAAAAACATAATATCTGCATCGAGCGAAGCAACATGCGGTTCATGATAATTTTCTAAAACATACAATGGTAGGAAAGGACTTAAAGTAAAATAATATTCAATCAAAGATCGATTTTTTTTTGCAAGTTTTAAATCAGGGTAAAGGTTTTCAATATCATCTAAAGCAATCAAAGAAACGTTTTCTAGCTTCAATGTCTTTAGGTGATGAAAAAGTTTTTGATCCAGACACAAGATATAAATAAGAAACTCAGAAGCTCCAAATCTTTTGAGAGAATTGTAAAGTGTTAATCCTTGTGCAAGATAGTTACTGTCAAAAAAAGTGCAAAAAACTTGTTTGATCACAGTTTTAATTCATCTAATCTATCAATTATGATTTCTGCGTTTTGAATTGTTAATTCTGGGAACATTGGAAAACTAAGTATCTGAGAAGCAATTCTATCTGTTTCCTCTAAGCTTACTACTTGGAATTTTGAGGAAGAATAAGCTTTTTGATGATGTGCGGGCTTTGGATAGTGGAGGCCAAAAAAGATATTTTTCTTCGCCATTTGGTCTTTGATAAAATCCCTTTTCTTAGATAAAACGACATATTGATGGTAAACGTGGTAAGAATCTCGACGAGTTACTGGCTCATTTATGGAACCATGATCTGATAGATAATTGGTATACAATTTTGCGATTTTATTTCTAGCCAAATTATCCTCATTAAGGAATTTTAGTTTGACTCTCAATATCGCTGCTTGCATTTCATCTAATCGACTATTAATACCTTGGATACTGGAAATATATCTTTCCTTCCAACCATATTGACGTAAAGCTCTAATTCTTTCAGCTGTGTTTTCATCATTAGTTACTACCGCACCAGCATCGCCTATTGCACCAAGATTTTTGGTGGGATAAAAACTAAAACAACCAATGTCGCCTATAGATCCAGCAATCTTACTTTTGCAGGAAGCTCCGTGTGCCTGGGCACAATCTTCAATAACAATAATATTATTTGCCCTCGCAATTTTTATAATTTTTTCCATGTCAGCAGTTTGCCCATATATATGCACAACTATTATTGCCTTAACACTTGTAACGGATAACACCTTCTCAAGAGATTCTGGAGACATGGTGAAGAAATCTGATTCAATATCCACAAAAACAGGGTTTGCTTTGACCCTTGTTATCGCGGAAAGTGTTGCGATAGCAGTATGAGATACTGTTGCAACATTATCATTTGGTTGTACACCAGCAGACAATAGTGCTAGTTCAATTGCATCAGTACCATTTGCAACGCCAATAGTATATTTGCTTCCTATAAATTCTGAAAATTCTGACTCGAAAGACTTTACTTCCTCACCTAAAATATAATTTCCATTTTCAAGCACTGCTGAAATAGCTTGATCTATTTCAATTTTATGTTTGATATATCCGGCTTTAGGATTACATTGTGGAATCAATGAAGTGTTTTCCATATTTCTTATAAAATTGAATAGTTTTAAGTAATCCTTCTTTAAGGCTAGTTTTAGGGTGCCAGCCTAACATATTTTTTATCTTAGATGAATCTGAATAATAATCACCTATGTCAATTTTTTTTCTATCAGCTGGAAATTTCTTAATTTTGTAGCATCCCCCATCATTTGCATTTACCAGCTCATCTGCGAGATCTTGTAATTTAATAACTTCAGGAGAGCCTAAATTAAATATTTGGCCATTTGCTTCATCCATAATTGCAGCTAACAAAAATGCATCAACAACATCATCTACAAAGTTAAAGTCTCTAAGTTGATCCCCGCCCCAAACTTCGAATGGAGAATCTTGAATTAAGTTTTTAATCCATACTCCAACAAATGTTTGCCGAGCATCTTTAATTCTCATTCCTGGGCCATAAGTATTTGTTAATCTTAGGACTGAAGTGGGTATTTCATATACTTGATGATACAGAAGATGATATTGCTCACCAGCATTTTTATTTATTCCATTTACATCAACTGGTCTTATGGGATGATCTTCATTAACGGGTAAAAAATCAGGCTTTCCATATATTTGTCTTGTACTAGCAAAAACTATTTTTACTTTTGGATTATGTAAGCGAATAGACTCAAGGATTGATAGCTGAGCCATGGTATTAATTTCAAGATCAGTATATGGATCTGACATAGAATCCATATGACTAGTTTGTCCAGCCATATTAAAAATATATTGAGATTTTTTAAAGATTTTTTCTAATTTTTTAATTTCTCTTACATCTATTATCTTGATATTTAATTTAGATTCAAAATTATGAACATTAAATAAATTGCCGCCATATTCTGGGATCAAAGAGTCGATAATTGTTACATTTGCGTAATTTGCAAGTCTCTTTGCAATTGCAGAACCAATAAAACCTAGACCTCCAGTAATACAAATATTTTTATTAGAAAATTTTTCCTCAAGCATGCTAAATCTTTTTAGCTAAAATAATGTTATCAAGATATAAATCTTGATTCATTGGCAAAATAAAATTTATTAATGTTCCAATAATATTTAATGGAGAAATCAAAAGAAGAATCATCAAGTGGTTAATAATACTAGATCTAGTAACTAATTTTTTAAAAATAAAAAGGCTTGAGAGCTGAAAAATAACTCTTATATCATTAACTGATTTCATTTGTTTCTGTACATGAAATCCATGCTTTTCTAGCAATGATTTTATGCCAAATGATGAATACCTAGCAAAATCATAGGGTTGTTCATGCTCATCCCAAACAAATGGTATTGTCATGCATATCATTCCAGAGCTTTTCAATACCCTATTTACTTCCTCCAAGAAGTCATCAGGATTAAAAACATGCTCAAAGACCTGATTTAGTACAACTGAATCAAAATCGTTATCATCAAATGGAAATTTATTGCCATCATAAAAAAAATCTGCATTTTTTGTGGCTCTATTTTCTGGAGTGTCATACTCTAGACCAATATACTCTGTCGATGAGTATAGTGACACATATGGCTTGGAGCCACACCCAACATCTAGAGTTTTCCCAGTAATCTCTTTTCCAATTTCTTTAATACTTTGAAATAGTCCTCTTCTAGCAAAAAAGAATGGGTTAAAAAATACAGAAAACCAACTAGGAGCATGCATCTCCTTGAAATAAAAAGAACTAATCTTTAATTTAATGTTGTTCAAATGTCTCTCTTCTTAAAAAACCCAATTAGTGTATCTGTTTGATCTATTTTATTTAGAAATTCTTCATAATGGTTATGAAAATCAATATCAGACAATTCTTTATAAACTTCGTGGCCACCTGGTTTTCCAGATAGCAACCAATGATAATGATTTCCAATTGGATATCTTTGAAAGCCTTTAATCTCCAATAGCTCAAAACCACACTCTTTTACAAAAGCCTGTAATGATTCTCTCGTATGAAGAATTAGGTGTTCACTCCAAAAAGTGAAGTTTTTAAAATCTTTAATATCAAAAGTTTCGATCAATATATCCCTAGCATGGGGAACCTCAATTATTAAAATCCCATCGTCTTTTAATAGTTTTCTGAGCTTGTGAAGTATATTGAATGGATCAGATAAATGTTCAAGCACATGATTCAAAGTAATAATATCGAAACAACATTCCTCTTGAATTTCATCAAAAGAAGCAAAACATTCAATGCCATTCCTTTTGACAATATCGATATGCTCCTTATTTAACTCAAAACCTACGGATCTCTTGCTGATTTTGTTAGATAGTTTTAAGAATCCGCCTTTACCACACCCAAAGTCAAGTAAATCCGAGTCCTTTAAATAATCTTTATAGGAGTTAAATCTTCTTAAGTCATCCTCAAGATGTTGAGGATTTATTTTTCCCTCAGTAGTTACGGTATCCCCTTTCTTCTCAGCCTCATGGTAATAGTTATTATTAGTAAGTATTTCTTCAAGCACTATCACGCCGGATTTATTACACTTTAAAACATTTAAATTACTATTATCACGAGTTCTATCATGAAATATAGATAAGCTTTCATTTGTAGAAAGTGAAAGTCTGATTAGATCATCTACAAGAGTATTTTTCATAAACTAAATAAGTAAAAAATTTTTAATTGAATTCATTTTTCTTAACTAAAACTATACCTTTAAAGGTTCCAACGCCAAAATCTTCATCACAGTCAAAGTTTAAAAAAACACTAAATTTTTTTGCAGCAAAGTAGTCTATAAATTTTTTCTCTGAAAAAAACCAAGAAGGATATATTGCACCGCCCATTTTTTTTGACAAATGTTGATGCATCAAAATGTCATTTTTACCATTTATGAAGGGCGTCCTATCGATAATAAAAGTATTTGCTTTTGTGTTTATAAGCTGATCAAGTACTTTAAAGGGATCTTCTAGGTATTGTATTACGCTAGAAAGAAGCACTAAATTTGGTGGAGAATAATCAATACATTCATTGATGGTTCTAAAAAATTTTAAATTTTCAGTTTGAAATTCTTTTATACCAACTTCTACAAAATGCTCCTGCTCAACTATATTCCATTTTAATCCAGGGAAGTTAGATAGAAACTTTAAATGTTGATTGTAAAAGCTTCCTAAGGAACCGCCAAAATCAAGTATGTGAAAATCACTGGTATTATTCTTTCTTATTGAATTTAAAATATTGGCAATCACGGGCCACCTGAAGGCTTCTTTTGAAAAACAAATTCCATCTCTTTCAAAAATGGCTTTGCCATCTTTAACATTTTTTGAGGCAGAATATATCTTGTCAAAAATTTCTTTTGATTCATACCCTTGAATACCCTCAATTGATTCATTCCAGGAACTAAATGTTTTATCGAAATATGTTGCATCATTTCTGCGAAATTTATTAAATAGAAAAATCAGAAACGGCGGAGTGATTTGTTTAAGTATGATTTTAATATATTGAATCATTTGTTATAAATTTCTTGGATAAGAAAATATTATGAGTCAAACATTCTTTTATATGCGTTTGCAGCGCCTTTGCCTAGTTCTTTACCCTGCTCTGTTGTAGATGATGACCAATTTTTTGGATCGGTAGGATCACTGGGAAAGCCTTCGGCACCTTTGCCAGTTTTAAGAAATTCTGTAAATCTATCTTTTATTAAATTATTTTTTTTAAGTATTTTTAAAAGCCAATCTAAATAATTACTATCGATTTGAGATGATAATTCATATCCAAAATGAATCATCTCATTATTTAATACCGCCTCAGCAAAATTAAGCTCATTAAGAGATAATTTAGAGTCCCATCTTTTAAAAGACTTTTGACTTGAGCTCTC
>MDTA01080501.1_pt1 | contig 14983 bp, 15 predicted proteins | sample 811151 | NCBI WGS metagenome assembly MDTA01 (sample SAMN05326648, study PRJNA326480) | marine metagenome | isolation source: seawater | place: Indian Ocean: South | collected 2010 | reverse complement strand
TTCATAGTTCTTAAATTTACTATTGAATTGATTAATAATACCATCATCAATAATTGGTCCAGCTTCAATTAAACGATCATATTCCGCACGTGATAACTTTAAAAAATCACTTTGAAGGACTCTTCTCGATGGATCTAATGCTAATTCAATCGCTATATTTCTTTGTAGTTTCCCCCAAGAAACACCCGCAATACGATGAGCCTCCATTAATTCAGCTACTTTTAAGAAGTTTTGTAACGTAGAAATAATCCCAGCAAAGATATTCACACCTCCAACAGCTGCTGAAGCAATTGACTTACTTTCAGCTGGAACAAATGAATCCATACCAACATTTGCGGCACCAGTAAGTGTTGATAAGATGATTACAGGTATTGAAAAACAGTAATACCATTTGCGATATGATTTCTCACATCGTCCATGAAGCCAACGATAACAAGAGGCCTTTTCAGACCATTCAGCTAATAATTCTTCGCATTCATCAGTCCATACATCTTCGGGGTCTTTATTCATTTTTTTCACACCTTTATCCTTTTTTTCCATTTTTAATAATAGATATATATTTTTTAGTAAAAAAAATTTTAATATATATAATATTTATAATACTAAATATGGGAGCATGTAAATCAAAAATTAAAGGTGGTGGAGCTTCATTGTCTGTAAATTCGGCATCTATTAATCATTTAGAAGCTAAAATAAAAAAGAAACTTCAAAAACAAAGTAATGTTTCAAGTAAAAATAGTATCTCAATCCAAGATGTAACTATTCGTGAAAAGAAGACATTTTCAGAACCATATTATAATAAGACAATGACAGTTAAAAAAGGTCCATTTGGTATTGGAGGAACATATGAGAACTGTCCTGTTTTTGGATGTGCCTATGATGTTTCACAAACAAGTAGTGTTGATATTATAACATATAGCAGTAATGTAGTGGATGAGGCCGAGGATATATTCAAGGATATCTCTACAGAATTAAAACAAAAGGCAAAAGCTAAAAAAACAGGTATGAACGCAGGAGCTCAATTTGCTGTAAATCGAGCAATTGATAGTTCAAGGGATATCGCAATTGAAAATATTCGATCAAAACTTGTCAATTTAAGTGAAACAAATAATGCTAATCTACAAAAAGTAACAATTGAATATGAAACACCACCACGTTGTAAGGATCCATGTGGAATAACAGAAAATGGAACATCCGGTCCAAAAGTAGATCAATCTGTGATGGTTCATATTCAATCTGCTGATATTTTAAGTAGCACTTTAAAAATAGTTGAAGAAAAATTAGCAGAACATGGTGTTGATGTAAAACAAAGTATTTCATCAAGTAGCGATGAATGTGTAATCCAATTATTAATAAGTGGTGTATCCTGTTTCGTTTGTCTTCTGATTGTATGGAAATTATTTAAAATGTTTGAAGGTGGAGCAAAAGGTTTGGCGAAAGGGGCGACTCAAATGGCTAATCCAGAAAACTTAAAAAAGATGTCTGAAATGGTTAATCCAGAAAACTTAAAACAAATGACTGATATGATTGGTCAAGTAAAATCAGCTACTGGGAAAAGGTAAAAGATAATATTAAATATAATTAATAATATATATGGGTGATAGTGTTTTTGAAGAATTTCTTGATTTTTTTAATGCATTACTTGTAGGTAGTCCTTCAAAGGAAGACGATACAGATGATGTTCTTAACATTATTCAATCAGAATCTATTATGGAAGCAGCTTCTGCCAAATTAAGTAATACACTTAAGAAATATACACAAATATCCGAACAAAATGTATATGCTGGTAAGAAAATAAATATAGATTGTGGTAGAAGTAAATTAACTGATTGGCACCTTAAACCAATGGGGCAAAAATATACCTGGTTTGGAGATAAAATACCAAATACATCATGTATAAAATATGGGTGCTGTTATGATGTATCTCAAACAGCGAACATCAGTCTAAGCTCAATTCAAGAAACAACTACGAGTGACCATGAAGAGATGTGGAATACAGTAACTCAAGAAATGGAGGCTAAAGTAAAGATGACACTTGGGGAAAATAGCCAACCAATGATGGTATTAAACTCTGCAATTAATGAAGTAAAGAGTATTTCCCTCAAAAATATTAAAAAAGTCCTTGAGAATCTATCTATGAACGATATAGAGTCTCAACAAGTTATTAATATTACATCAATATCACCTTTAAGATGTAAGAATAGATGTTCGGAACCAGCCTCAGCTGGTTTTGTAGAACAGAGCCTGAATGTTGAGATAGCGGTGAATAATATAATTACTGATATTACTAAATCAATTAGTGAAACATATATTTCTATGTCAAGCAAAACAGAATCAACTATAACAAATGTAGATATGAATAAGATCTATATTTTTGCAGTCCTTTCATGTTTATTAATCATTACAGTATTTGTCATATCTTATATCATTACATACTTTGTTCTACGATATTTTGGAGGAGGAATGCCCCCACCTGAATTAGTAGTATACCTTCTTTCAATATTTTTAACCATTTTTATATTCTCCTTCTGGTCAATGATTGTTTGTATAATAAGATCGAATGGTAAATTAGGTGCATTATTCTGTTTCATAAGGTAATACTAATAGAAAATTACAGGATATTTTATTTTTATAATATTTATAATATTTATATAATATTATGGGTTTTGTTGAGTTCCTTCGAGATGTTGTATGTGCTCCATATAGTATACCAATTGGTTTAATAAATAATAAGAAACCATTGCGTATGTGTAGTAAAACTACCAAAAAGGAATTAAAATTACAAGATACTAGTTCTAGATCTAAATCCTATCAAGGAAGAATTGGAACACAACGTGCCGATTTTTCATCATTTACTGAATATGAAGTCCTTAATGCTGCGATTCAGAATATTTTAAGGAGGAATCAAAACATTACACAACAAACAGTGATAGCAGGACAGAAAAGTAATGTAAACTGTGATACGGTTGTTTCACTCGAAGATGATCCACGCGCGATTTATGATACAAAACTAAGAGCAATAACAGAAACGAAAATTACTGAGAATAAAGAAAAGAAGGAAGTAAAATTACCAGCTTTTGGATGTTGTCCCAATGTGAATCAAGAAATAACGATTAATGTCTCTACCTGGGAAAATATAACAGAAATGGATATTCAAGATATATATAATGAAATAGAGTTAAATATAGAGAACACTGTTATGGAACAAGGTGGAGGAACAGTTAGTGGTACAGATGCAAGCGTCCTTTCAAGAATGGGTATTAAAAATGTTTTAATCCAAAAAATTGATGAAGTAATAAGAAATACTACAAATCAAAATGTCCTTATTTCACAAGCATTAGATTATACTGACCGTTATCAACGATGTGAACACTATATGGATGAAGATGGATATTGGTGGTATAGACATAAAACATTAAATCAAAGCATCACAATTGATGTTTTGTCAAAAAATATTATTGAATCAACAAATAAATTAATTATGAATAATGAAAGTAAACTTGATTCGAAAACAACAGTTGTAATTAACCGCATTACAAATTATCGTGTAATTGTTTGTTCCCTCTTATTAAATGTTGTGATTTGTTATATCATTATAAAAATGTTTATGAATTTTCTGAACAAGGTAAATTAATATTACCTCATCATAGGATATCCACCCCCACCCCCTTTCATTGACATCATCATCATCATCATCATGAAACCACAAACTAGGGCTATAACACCGCCTATGATTAAAATATCATTATCATCCTCGTCGCTCTTACTACTGGTTCCATCTCTATTTCTATTATAGGGGTTTCCATATCCTCCACCATATCCTCCACCATATCCACCACTACCATCATATCCACCATATCCTCCACCATATCCTCCACCATATCCTCCACCACCGCCACCGCCGCCGCCGCCGCCACCGCCGCCGCCACCGCCGCCGCCTGATTCATCACCTGCACCTGTCGCGGCTGGGTCGAGAGGAGCACCCTCCATGATTTCTCCAAAAACACATGCTTGCGAGTTACCAGGGTTACGGTTAAATGCTCCAAAAGGATTGGGCTCACTACCACCTATGATTGTTTTCTCAATGGTATTACTACAAACTTGAATATTTGGACATTCTGTCGGAACCAAGTCTTTGTCCACAGCCCCCCCATAGAAACCCGAACGAGCACAATCCATATAAAAACATTCCGGGACTGTTAAATCAAGTAAAGCCGTTTGAATCGCTGGATCAGATGATCCCCCCCCACCTTCATCTTCTGGGGTTCTTCTATACCATTTATAATAATCACTTGGATAATGACATTTACATAAATTACCCATATCATCATCGAAAGGTGTATGGATATATGACCCATCATCTTTTTTTTCAACAGCTGCTTTACAAACTTCCATTAATAAATCTTTGGAATCAGGACTTTTTAATAACCAATCACCACATAATTCACTATTATAGAGTCTAGTTACATAATCTCGTTTACTTTTACTTTTTTTAAGTGTATCACTTAATGTCTCGTCTTCCTCATCTTTACTGGGGAATCTACAAATAGTTTCTGCATAAAGATTGAATTGAGTTGGGGCAACTTTGGCCCAATTACGACAATTCTCCTTCAATTCTATACTTTCGTTATTATCCTCTACATCCGGATCCCATAAAGTAGAACTCGGACAAATTTTTCTAAACACATCGTGACATGTATCACTCAATTGGTAACATTTTGTTGCGTCAATCGGTGACTCACAACCTACGTTTGTTCCACCAGTTGACAGAGAAAAATCTACTGTATCTATCGCTGAACGACAATAATCAACAGGACACCCCCTTACAGAAGCTTTATCAGGGTCTCCTTTATCCCCCATACAACATTTCATAACTTCTACAGTATCATAAAAATCTCTATTCTTTGCACAGAAACGAATAGTATCATCAAGATCGCTACCTCCAGCACCACGATCACCACAACCTGGAGCCCCATTCGAGCTCACCCCATCACCCTGACAAATAAAATCGCGTGAATGTGTTGATGGACATGGATGGGTATCATCAGGATCTACTGCCGTATCAGTTCCTAAATTATCATCGATTACATCCACATCTGTTGGATATGCAGGTGTAACATTATCATTTGCTCTTTTCCACTCACCCCACCATCTACCATATGCATGATCACGATTTCCGGAGTCACTAAAACCATCCTCGTCCCATTTCCCTGTTCTAGGGTCGTATGTTCCATCTCCGTCAAAATCACCACCTGGGCTTTGCGCGGTATCCGATGTTACCATATTCCAACATGTATCCCAATTTTCCCCATCATCTCCAGTTTTACCCTGGTCTTCATCTGCCTTACCATGACAATTATCCCATATTTGATTCCATATTTCTGGAGATATATATTTACATGGAGAACCATCGTTATCATCATATCCACACACTAAATAATCCCCTTGTTCTTTACTCCCATCAGTATGTACAACCCAATCCTGCTTATTTTTCCACGCATTACAAGAACCTTCGTTACCGGATATGATTGTTTTATCTATTATCCAATTATCAACATTAAAATCCATTGTAATATATTATATTATATTATATTATATATTATTTTATTTTTTAATAGAAAGGAATCTCATTACCTTACTTATTTTTTGACCATTGTAAATGAATCTTCCACATTCCATTTCATTAATTTCATTGACAGGTATTGAAAGGCGGTTTGCGAGTTGTTTTTGTGTCATATTTTTTGAAAGTCTCGCTTGTTGTATCTTTTTTGATAATTCGGGATTAATTTTTTGATGTTTTAAATTACCTTCTTCAATCTTTTTTTCCAACTTTGTATTTCTTAAATTATCAGATGTAGGTTTCTTTCTTTGTTTCTGATCCGTTAACTTATCTTTTTGATTCACTTGACTACCATTCTTACAATGGATGATGTATGTTTCCCAATTCTGATGATCCATTTATTAAAGAATGCTATTTAAATATTTAAATATTTAATGAATTTAATAAACTATACATTTCAAAGATGTTAAATGAAATAATATTTCTAACTAGCTATTTCTACGTATTAAATATGATTGAATATTTTATTCATAAATTATCCCATAACCACAAATACGGTGGGATTCTTTATAGATTGCATCATCAACACCATACGGTTGATTACCCCCCTCATCGTTTAACTGTGAAAGAATATACAGAAGATAGCCCCGATACTAGAGGACCAAATATAGTAATGGGGACAACCTATTATTTCATTGTTTATCAATTCTTACCGTTATATTATTACCTATTGTTTGCTTTTCAAACATCTCTTTTTTTCTATTGTTCAGACATGTTACATACCTATTATCACCTTGAAGATTCCCCTTTTGAAAAATATGAATGGTTTCGAGAAAAAAAAAGACTTCACCATAAACACCATAGAAATACATGTAAAAATCTAGGGATAGTATTTAATTATGCAGATATGTATTATGGAACATTTAATAAATAATTAAATTTGATTTTATATAAAGATTATATTCAATAGTTAACTATAATGGATCCGAAACATATTACAAAAACCAGTTTCTGTAATAAAGAAATAGATAATGTTACCGATAACTCAATGAAAAAATATATTCTCGACAATCTAAGTATTAAAACAAATATTAAATTTAGCTATAGATATGCAAAAATCTATAATGAACAATTTAAAAAGAATCTCAATAATCCTCATCTTATTTGTTTAAAGAGTTCAGGGACTCCTTATCTCCTCTTCTGTACACAAATTAATGATATTAACTATTGTTTCTTAATTGATAAAAAAATTAAAGATGGTTATGAATATCCTAAAATATTCATTGTCCATTATCGCTTTGACCCTGAACTATTTCAAGGGACACTTTTTGAGACAGAACTAATACGTGATAAGAATCAAGAATGGTGTTTGTTAATCGGAGATATTTATACAAAATCAGGTATTTCAATGAAAAATACACAAATTCATGATAGAATGAACCATTGCATTGATATTATGGAAAACAACTATATTGATGATTCCTTCTGTGATATTTGTCCTATAGTAATAAAAAAATACTTTGATTATAATGAGATTAAGGATATCTTTTCTGATTTTATACCCCAACTACCGTATCGGACACGTGGATTTTACTTCGTCCCTCTAAAAACAAGTTATTCAAAGATCCTTTATCTTTTCAAGGATAGTGACTATAAAAAAGCAAATACAACAAATAAAAAATTTATCTCTTTCCGAATTATTCAAACCGTGAAACCAGATGTTTATGAACTGTATTTATACAATGAACAAAAAACTAATATTCAAAAACATTCTTACGCATCTATTCCAGATATACAAACATCCAAATGGGTGAAAGAATTAATTGATACAAAAGATGAATGTATTGTTGAATGTAAGTATAATACATTATTTAAGAAATGGGTCCCAATGAAAGAAGGAAGAAGCATCGATACAATTCTAGATATTAAAGAATGATTATGGGATCTGATAATCCATATTATCCTCCCCTAGAATACTATCATCGGTATTTGTTAGATATTCTTCTTCGCTTGAAGATGTTGAATCAACTGATTGACGTGATTTTTTACTCACTAATTGATGAAAATATATTGGGATAGCTAGAATATCATTATACTTTTCCAAATAGTTTACTGAAGGGTCAAGGTGTACCAAAGGCATATAACTTTTATTTATGAAGTATAAATTCCTAAGATAATTATAGTATTTCTTTTCAATTTCCATAGATCGACATAACCACGAATCAAGGAGGATTGAAAATGAACGGAAATATTCTTTTCCATTCACAATATTTGAAGGAGATCCATGATCCATTGCTTTCTCGAAAATGGACATTCTTCCTTTTTGAAGCCAAAATCTATTCGTGATGTAATTCATTAGGAAATTAATTACTTTATCCTTTGGATAATTATATAGATTCATTAGTTCTTCACAGAATTTGATGATTGTATTCTTTTTTTCATCAAATTCATAATATCCTATCATTGGAGAAGTATAACCACCTTGGGGTGTATCTGGTCCAGGGATCCGAGATGGATTCGAAATGATAGTATTTATTTTGAGGATTACTTTATCAATTGTAGGTTCAACCGAATCATAGGCATTATCTCTCAAGGAATTAATATTTTGAAAGATCTTATTTGGAAAATCATGATAAGTATCATCTTCTTCGAGTTTCTTAAGATAGAATTCATTCTGTAGGTTTGAATATCCACCAAAGAGACGTTTCAGGACTGTTTTGATTGTCATTTCACAGACATCAAACGCTGTTTCTGTCTTAATACCAAATGAATCGGTCCATCTTTTTTTCTTACTTGCATCAATATTAATCTTAATCGGATTCAAAAGAGCATAAGTATCAATTGTAGTATTCAATTCATTAATTATATCCTTGTATTCTTCAAGTCGTTGAATTGATCCTTCACTCTCATTTGAAAGATCTGAAATTTGATTAATCCATCGGGAAATGTGTTGATTAATTAAATCAGTTACAACTGAAGAATTGGTAGTTTTATACAATTTGTCAATGACCCATACCTTTGAACAATATGAATTGTAAATATGGATCAACTTCTTTAATTCTTCCTTATCCGTTGAAATATTCTTATTAATTAGTTCCTCATTTTTTAGCTCCTGTTTAATACGATTAATCAAAATTGTAGATTGTTTCTCCTTTGAAAGGTATTTTTTAAGAATTGAAGTAAATTCGTTGTATCCAGTGATCTCAAGGGTTTCACTAATATCTACCTTTGAAAAATGTTCTGATATCATATCCCTACGTTGTTCATCATCCATGCGATTCCAGTTCCTTCGTCCTACTTCATTGACACCAAATTTCTGAAGGAGTTTCATATCCATTGTAACATTTGGATCATTATGCAACATACGATAAACGAATGTATCTGCGGCAGAAATTGGAGAAAAATCACAAGTAATAAACTTATTCTTTTTCATCAAAACAGTTTCACCTGTTACTTCTTCTATCTTTTCATAAGTTGTTTTGATAATATTATCATAATTTTCTTTATCTTCAGGATCCATTTCAAAACAACCATATTCATCTTGTTCCATATCATCACACTTATTTACAAGTGTAAGGAGAAATACATCGCGGTCATTATTTACCTTTTCATTCTTAATATTCTTAATAATCATTTTAAGAATATCAGTTTGATCTGATGTATTAAATGGTGAATTAATATCAATAATATGAATAATAATATCAAGTTCAGAAAAATTATCTTCGATCCATTTATAATAGATATCTTTTGTTTCGGCATCATTTAGACCTGGAATATCAATGATATCCAGATATACATTTTGTGGAAGATCTGTAAAATTGTTAATCCTAGGAATTATATTTTCAACAACTTTACAATTCTCATTTGTTAACTTAACCTCACCACTAAAGATTTTTTGATTGTTTCCCTTATTCTTATCAAGAATCTTCTTTTTTTCTTCCTTGTTATTGTAGATTGTTTTATTCGTTTCTCTGTAGATAGACGGTAGCATTGTAGTCCTACATTTTTTCATTTCTTCATACTGATTCACACAGATAGCATTGAGTAATGTAGATTTACCACAGCTTACACAACCAACCAATCCAATCCTTATACTGTTTCTTTTATCCATCGTATTCACGGTATGATAGGTTTTGTTACTCATGTTTTTTTAGTCTAGTTTAAAGTTATATTAAACCCTAAACTTCAAATTTTAGATTAAAGAATGTATCAAAAGAACAAGTTCTGATACAATTCTAGATATTAAAGAATAAATGACTTTATTATATAATATGACTACTAAGTTATCAAAAGATGGTTATAAAATCATAAAAAAAGATTATGATACAAAAATAATAAAGGAGATCAAAGATGAACTTACAGTAAAACCATTCAATAATTTTAATAAAGCTCAAATGAATAGTGATGTAGGGCGTTTTGCTGTCTATCTTGAAAGTCCTAAAAAACTATATTTACCAAGGTTTTATGGAGTTAAAAAGTTCGGCAAACCTACAATGGACTTACTTGAAGAAGGTGATACTATTGATCTACCATTTAATGGTGATTTAAGGGAAGAACAAAAACCAATTGAAGAAGTTTATTTAAACAATGCATATAAAAATGGTGGAGGTATCATATCTATTCGATGTGGTGGTGGTAAAACTGTATTAGCACTACATATTATTAGTGTTTTAAAGAAGAAGACCATTGTAGTCGTCCACAAAGATTTTTTAATGACTCAATGGAGAGATAGAATTTTAGAATTCCTCCCTTCAGCCCGGATTGGGAAAATACAACAGGATACAATTGATATTGAAGATAAAGATATTGTTCTAGCGATGGTTCAAAGTTTATCAATGAAGGAATATGATGAAGGTGTCTTTGATTCATTTGGTTTAGCGGTTTTTGATGAGTGCCATCATCTAGGCGCAGAAGTATTCTCTAAATCAATGAGGAAAGTAGCATCAAAATATATGCTTGGTTTATCAGCAACACCCAAACGGAAAGATGGACTATCAAAGGTATTTGAATGGTATATGGGTGAAATAGTTTATTTACAGAAAAAGAAAAATGAAGATTATGCTGAAGTTCAACTCATTGAATGTAAGTTTCAAGATGAAAAATATAATAAAGTTGAACTAAACTTTCGTAAAGAACCATGTATGCCAAAAATGATTAATAATATTTGTAATTATTACCCCCGAACACAATTAATCGTTGAAACTGTTAAAAAATACTATGATGAAAAAAGAAGTATTCTTATCTTAAGTGATAGAAGAGATCACCTTAATCTGTTAGCGGTTATGATTCAAGATTTTTCACCGACAGGGTTTTATGTGGGTGGTATGAAGCCCGATGAATTAAGGGATTCACAAGAAAAAGATATTATTTTAGCTACGTTTTCAATGGCGAGTGAAGGTATGGATATTCCAAAACTAAATACCGTTTTTTTAGCTTCACCTAAATCGGATGTAGAACAGTCTGTTGGACGGATTTTTAGGCAAAAAGCATGTGATAGATCATTTCATCCATTAATCGTTGATATTCAAGATAAATATTCTATGTTTGAAAAGCAATGTGAAAAGAGAATATCCTTATATCATAAGTCTAATTATACACTTTTTAAGGATGGAGAAGAGATAAAGAAAAGAAAGAGAAAAAAGAAGGAGAAAATTGTTGACTTTGCATTAATTGATAGTGATTAATATTCCTATTTTTTTTATTCTTATAATATAAATGGACTTTTCAAGGAACGTCTCGGGCATTGTTGATGAACTTGACCTTGAAAAAGCATATGATAAATCAATTATTAAATTTAGATTTTTAAATGAAATATGTTTTTATGAAGGTAAAAGAGACCATACTAAAAAATATTATAACGCTTTTCGATTTATAGTAACAACTGGTAGTATTCTTCTACCCGCAATTTTATCAATGGGACAAATGGACCCTGCAAAATTGCCTGCTAATTTTGATATGATTAGTTATTGGGCATCATGGACTATCTCATTAATGGTTACTGCGAGTAATGGATTCTTACAACTTTTCTCACTCGATAAAAACTATTTTAGTTATTCAATGGTTGTTGAACAACTAAAAACAGAGGGTTGGCAATTCTTTGGTCTTTCAGGTAAATATGAAGATTATGAATCCCATCAAGAAGCTTACAAAGTATTCTCAAAATCAATAGAATCTATCAAGAGAAAACAAGTTGAACAAGAATTTTCGAATGGAAAAGGTGATAGTAAAAAGAAAAAATTTGACTTTCATGGTGAAATGAAAAAATTCTCTCAAGAACAAAAATCAATTCAAAATGTTCCAACCCCAGTTGAAACCCTACAGAAAGTTGTCCCTCAACCAGAAAGTATTCAAATGAAGGTTATTGAAGAAGCCATTGCTGATAAACCAGAAAAAGGTGGACAAAAAGATGATAAAAAAGATGATCAAAAAGACGATCAAAAAGGAGATGTATAAAAATATATAAAGAATAATTTTATTGAATATATATAATGTCTTCCTATGAGGTAATCAAGGAATTCCAGCAATCCGAAGAGTTTAGAACAAAATATAACGATTATCTTAAAGGGAAAGACAAAAAACTATTAGATTTCCTTGATAATATTGATCTAAATAAAAAATATTATCGAATGAATATAAACAAGAATAAAAGATATAAAAAAGAAACAACCGAAGATACATCTTCTATTAAAGAAATTAATAGTATGATTAATAAGATAACAAATACAAATTATAATGTCTTAAAAGATATGATCATTAAAAGAATTAATGCTGAACATATTATCCCTTATATTATTCAAAAATTAACAGAAAGTTCATTTATTCATCATATATATATTCCTTATTATGTTGGTATTCTTAAAGAAATAAATTCAAATAAGAAAACACAAATATTATTACGGTTATGTAATAAACACTATACTGAATTTTTCCATACAAATAATACTGTAGTAGATGATAGTTTATATGAAAAATTATGTTCAAAAAATAAGAATATTGATAATATCATTGGATTTTCACTATTCATAAGTTACCTTGAAAAAGAAGAAATAATCCATAATTTTATAGAAAAAGTCCTTGATTCATATATGAATAATTTATCTTCAAATAATGATATTGAATTATTTAAATTACTTGTATCATTTGAGAGTATTTCAAAAATCCACTATCAAATAATTCCTCAAAGATACACAACTATTCTTAATAATATAAAGAAAGATACGGGATCTTCGAAAATAAGGTTTAAAATAATGGATATTTTGGGAGAATAAGATTAAAAATTAAAATAATAATAAGTTTAATATAATAATAAATATGACATCTTCATGGATAAGTAATTTTGCTGGTGTAAACCATACGTATGTAACTACAGATAATACAAATATCGATGATATTTTTAAAAAAAAAGAAGAAGATGTGAATGTTATTAAAATGATAAAACTCAAAGAATTATTAATTGATGTTATACAGAGTAAGGAAGAAATAGATTTTAATGAAACTATAGAGAGTGATGGTGAGGACAGTGACAGTGGTAGTGATGATTCAAAAGAAGATATCCATAAGTTTATGAAAACAGTTGATATTTTCATTCAAGACTTCCTTCAACAACAAAAAGGATTAGATCAAATAAATAATAGTTTTCAATTAGAATTAAAAACACTTCAACAAAATATTTCAACAATTGAGAATATGATCTCTTTTCTACAAAAATTACCCGATAACCATAAAGAAGAACAATTAATGGAGAATATAATTGATAATATGAATCAATTAAGTAGTAAAATATTAAAGAATGAAAAAATTAAAGAATTAAAAAAGGAATACTTGAAAAAAAGGAAAATTATTGAGAAATATATTTATTTGATTAAGAAATTGAATAACTTTAATCACTGTAATGTATGTCCTTTATGCTTTACAAATACAGTCGACCATTTCTTAGACCCGTGCGGACATACTTTTTGCAAAAGTTGTATTCAAGATCACCTTCGTAAAAATGGAGAATTAGATTTGTATCAGGTCGGAAGAAATGATAATTCTCAATGCTGTTATTGTAGAGAAAGGATAAAAACAGTGAGACAACTCTACTTTTTATAAATGTAGTTAGAAAAAGATACAAAAAGATAAGGAGTAATATATTTATCCGAATCGAGGGCGTGATACTTCAGGTAAAAATTCATGATGAAGTGGTTTATTAGTAGTCCTTTGTAGAGTATCCGGAGACATAGGGTTAGCACCCGGAACATAATCATAACCTAATGTAGGGCCAGTGAAGCCGTATCTACCCGAAGGAGGTGGGCTATCATCATCGGGTGGCCTGAAATCATTTAAACTGACCCTGTTCCCGAGTTGTGGATTATCTAAAAGAGCACCAAGTTCACTTTCATCAAGGCCAAATAATAATCTTGGTTCAATACCCATCATTTCTAATTTCTTTTTCTTTGAAGAAGATTTTGGTTTCGATTTACTCTTTGGTTTTGATTTACTCTTTGGTTTTGATTTACTCTTCGGTTTTGATCTACTCTTCGGTTTTGATTTACTCTTCGGTTTTGATTTACTCTTCGGTTTTGATCTACTCTTCGGTTTTGATCTACTCTTCGGTTTTGATTTACTCTTCGGTTTTGATTTACTCTTTTTCTTTTTCCCTTTTGGAGCTAAATGGAGTGGTAATCCAGGATTAATTCTTTCACCCTTTATCTTTAATAACAGTTTCCTTGTTTTTTCAAGTTCTTTCTGAATATCCTTTTTTGTATCTTTCTTCTTTTGAGGCATATATTATTAGGTAATATTATATTTGTTCTAATAATTGTTTCATAAACTCTCTTTTCTTACTAATGGATTTTTTATTCCTTACAAAAATATAATATTCATTTGGATTAATTGTTACAGTCTTCATTGAAGTTATTTTTAATCCTATCTTTCCATTTTCAATGAATAAAATCGTTCCACCATGTTCAATTTCAAACGTATCCCTACGAACACATTGAATTCTATCTTGAACATATAGACTTTTCTCCTCAAGGTCCAATCGGAAAACTTTCTTCTTAACTTCATATGGTAAATAGTATAATAGTGTATCCTTCTTATCAGGTGACCATTCTAAAATGCTTTTTAAAGGTTCAATATTCATAGTATAGATACATATTATTTATTTAAATAAAATTTGATAATTTAAATAAAGTAATTAGATAGAAAAGATTAATGACATTATTTCAATATGCAATGACACTACTCCATATGAATGATAAACTATTCCAAGATATATTCCCTTTCACATTTAAGAAACCATTGATCCTAAATAAGGATAAAGGAAGTAAAGTAAAAAAAAAATGCGAAACAAATGAAAGTTTTATGAAGTTTTCTTGGTCTTGGACATTATAATATAAAATTTGAATAGTTTTATTACTTTTGTTGTTAAAGTAAAAAAGC
>MDTA01010464.1_pt1 | contig 14983 bp, 14 predicted proteins | sample 811151 | NCBI WGS metagenome assembly MDTA01 (sample SAMN05326648, study PRJNA326480) | marine metagenome | isolation source: seawater | place: Indian Ocean: South | collected 2010 | reverse complement strand
GCATGGCATGCAGGGGGTCAGCGGTTCGAGTCCGCTTGGCTCCATCAAGCATTCAATTTTTATAACAATTAGTTTGAATGATAAGACATAAGAAAACATGTATTTTAGTTTCTAAATATGTATTAATATGCATTCTATGCGACCATCTTTGCGACAATTATCCTTGCAAATAGGTAAAATGTATAAATATTTATTTATAGTTCTTAGAGGCCATTCCAAAGCTGATTTTGGTATTAGAAATTATAAAAAGTAATTTAAAGGAAACTATATTTTTTATGCAAAAAAGATGTGTATTAAAAATTAATCTATTCGTATAAAATATTAATTCAATTAAATATAATTAAAATATAAAATTTAATTTAATATGGCGTTAAAAGAAAAATTAAAGAAAATTAAAATAATTCTTTTAATTTATAGATTTACCAATAAAATGTTTAGGAATATTAATATCTTTAGGAAACATAATCCTGAGGTAGGGACTAATTATAATTGGATACTTCCTTATATAGATAAATCTTCTGCTACTTTTTCTTATATAGTTGAAATTGGTTCTCGAGATGCATTAGATACAGTTAGTTTAATTAATCAACTAAATCCTCAAAAATCTTTCGTTTTTGAGCCATCTCTTTCAGGGATCTCCTCATGCTGCAAAACAATTTCAGAATATAAAGGCAATACAGAAATTATCTTCCTTCCATTTGCTGTATCAAATTTTCAAAATGGTATTAATCTTTTACAGTTTAGAGAGTATGTAAATAATGGAAATTTTGGAGCATCTTCATTGTTTAAATGGCATACAAGATTTCATAGAGATGATGATATAGATAAAGGAATTGAAAAAATAAAGGAGGTTGAAATAAATTACAAAGTTCCTTCAATATCATTAGATTCATTAGATTTTCTTCTTGAAAAACCAATTTTTTTGTTGGCAATGGATACTGAGGGGGCTGAACTCTCAATATTGCAAAGTGCAAAAAAAGTTTTAAAAAGGACAAAATATATATGTTTAGAAACCGGTTTTAATCTACCTCGTGAGGAGGTTTCTAGGGATGTTGCGAATCTCATAATTGATTTTTTGAATCAAATTGGATTTAAAGTTTTAGCAGTTGCTAATGAATCAAATTCTCTACCTGAGAATCATGGCTATTTCGATCAGTTTAATATTCTTTTCGAGAATAAATTACTTTTATCCTAATAAGAAAAAATATAAATATAATTATTAACTTTAAAGTAAGTTCTTTAAGATCTTTTAAAGAATAATTAAATTTATATTTGAACTTTTAAAAATTAAGAAACAGCTGAAAAACAATTCTTAGCTTAATTAATGATTTTTTTAGAATATTAGGTTGCAGAAAGTCTGTTATCCTCATCATATCAAGTATTAGCTTATTATCCCAATTGTTTTTAACGATATTCAGAAATATTAAAAAAGGAAAATAAATGTTATGTGTAATAAATTATCTTTTCTTTGCTAACCATTCAGCTATTTAATCTTATATTTTTAAGCTTGCATATAAATTTCACTTCTGATAATTTTTAGAATATAAAATATTGATTTATAATTTGAATAAAAAAAAGATTATATTAGTTAGTTTTTATACCGAGGGAAAGCCTCATGATGGTGGAGAAAATTTAACTATTCAAAAAAATATCTTTTTAGATAAAAATAAAAGGGGTTTTGATAATGTAATTTTATATTCACCAAGTTCTCTTATTAAAAAAAATAAAGATTGGGAATCAGTTTTTTATAATAAAGAGTTTTTTGCTTCACATAAAAATTATAAGCAAAGAAAAGGCTCAATCAATAATAAATGGATTAAATTAAATTCAATGTTATGGAAACCAGCGATAATGATGGAAACTTTAAAAAATATAGATATACCAAATGAATCAATAATTATTTATCATGATATAAATTTACTAAAGTATCCATATTATCTTGACAATTTTCATAATTTAAAAGAAATATTTTTTGAAAAATTAAAAAATAGTTCAATTGCCTTATGCCGTGATTCTTTTATGAAACTCTCAACTGACTGTAAGCAAGAATTAATAAGAGGCTACTTAGGAAGTCATGGTAATACTTTATACCATGTTTGGGCAGGGTGCATTGGGATGAAAAAAAATAAAATTTCTATCGATTTTTGTAAGTATTGGCTTGACTTAACAATGATTGATAAGAATAGGAGTCAATTGACAGAATTTGATAATTATCCTGATTTTGCATGGCATTCTCCAGAACAAGCAACTTTGTCAATAGCTTTTTATCGATGGAAATATAATCTTTCGAGATCAAAAAATATCACTTCTTTTTTTACTATTAATCATAGGAGGATGTTAATCAAATGGAATTTTAGGAATAAGATTGTTTATTATAAACAATTTTGTTTTTTTATTTTTAAGAATAATATCTTCAAGTTTTTTTATGAAAGAATCTTTTTGATTTACTTCTCACATTTTTTATAAATTTTAATAAAATTGAATTAAATTATTTGCCAAATATAAAATTAAATATTTAACTCACATATTATGAAAATAAATAATTTTATAAAATTACGATAGATTATTTCTCAAATTCCAAAATATTCTTATTTGATCTATTGATAGTATTTTATATTTATTCTAATTTACTGATCTTATTTATAAGAAAATATATAGCTTAATTAAATAAATATTTAGAATTGGTTTGTGCTTAGATATTAATCATTATTTACATTAGCCTGTAACTAAGATTTATCTAACTTTTCCTGAATAGTTATGGAGAATTGATCTTATTAGATTAATTGTAATTATAAAGAGATATAAATTTTTAAAGGAATGAAATATATAAATAAATTCTTTTTAAAATCCTATAATATTTAGTAAAGTGATCTATGAAAATCAATACTTATATGCATATAACAATATGATAAAAACCTCACTTCTTCTTTTAGTTTTTAATGGCGATAATTATTTGAATAGAGCATTAGATTCTATTTATAAACAAAAAACAAAATTGGATGAAATAGTTATAGTAAATGATGCTAGCCAAGATATGACTAAAATAATAATAGAATCTTGGTCAAATAAACTTCCTATAAAACATATACATAATAAGGTTAATATTGGTATCTTTAAATCTTTAAAAAAGGGAGTTGATAATTGTACAGGAAAACTAATTTTTAGAATAGACCATGATGATGAATGGTCAGAAAATCATGTATCAGAAATTTTGAGATTATATAATCAAGAAAATAACGCTTCTATATTTAGTACAAGAGCTAATTATTATGACAAAAATAAAAATTTCTTAAAAAGTTCTATAACTCTTACTGATAAAGAGATTAGAAAAAAAATATTATGGGATAATCCTTTAGTTCAAAGTGCTACTGCTTTTTTAAAAAAAGATTTTTTAAGAGTTTATAAAAAAGTCAATTTGTATTCATTGGAAGATTATGATCTGTGGATCAAACTTTTAAAGATAGGCAGATTGAAATTTTCCTCTGAGATAACTGTAAACTATTACGTCTATGAAAATTCCTTATCAAGACAAAATATTCAGAGAAATTATAAGGAGCGCTACTTATGCCAATTTAAGGCTATAAAAAATTTCTTTTTCGTATATCCTTTAAGATCTATTTTTATTCTTACAATTACAGCTGTAAGATATCTAAGACATATCTTCTAAAGTTTTATTATTAAAATAATTGATCTTGATAAAGTTTTAAAGCAACTTCTTTGAAGGTGTGCTTTGCTTCCCAACCTAAAACATTTTTTATATTACTTGGATTAAGCTTTGAATATATAAGTTCATTAGGACGAAATAAACTTTTATCAATTTCAATATATTTTGATGAATCAAGATCAGCTGCATCAAAAATCAATTTAATAAATTCATTTAGTGAGTGTGATTCTCCAGTAGCAATTATAAAATCTTCCCATTTTTGGTTATTAGTTAGCATTTTATGAATAGCTTCAACATAATCTGCGCACCATCCCCAATCTCTAAAAATATCTGTGTTGCCAAGTTTTAAAGATATTTTTTCTCCTTTTTTAATAAGACGAGCTGTCCTTATGATTTTTTGCGTAACAAATCTTTCGCCTCTTAAAGGGGATTCATGATTAGATAGAATGCCTGTACAACATTTAAGGTTATAAGACTCTCGATAGTGCTTGACACACCAAAATGAGGTTGCTTTTGATATTGCATATGGACTTTTAGGAGATAAAGGAGTATTCTCATCAGCTGGCTTTATTTTGTTATCCCCATAAAATTCTGAGCTGCCAGCATTAAAGAATCTTATTTCAGGTGAAAGAAGTCTGATCCCTTCCATCCAGTTTATTGTTGAATTTACTATTGAATCAATGGCTTCGATTGGATGTTCGAATGATAAGGCAACACTGGTTAGCCCACCAAGATTATAAATCTCAGTGGGTTTTATATCTAATATTGTTTTGCAAACACTTTTAAAATCATTAGATAAAGTTGTAACTAATTTAATTTTATTTTTTATATTTAGAATTTCCAATCTTTGAAGATTAGCAATATCAGAGTCTCGGCTAGTTCCATAAACAATATATCCTTTTTCTAAAAGTAATTTTGCTAAATAACTACCATCTTGTCCCGTAATTCCAATAATTAAAGCTACTTTAGGATTTATTTCCATAATTCTGCGTAATTATTTAATTTTAAGAATTGAATTAGATTAATAATAAATTGTTTAATTAATTTGTACCATGGATATATCCCTTTTTTTAGATTCCATCTTTCATAAGTAATATTTTTAAATCCTATTAAAGCAGATAATTTTTCCTTGATGGCACTTAATTTATATTCTATTCCATTTCTTAAATAGAGTATCTTTTTAGGTTTATAGCCTAAATGATAAATTAAAAAGAATCCTATCAAGTCTTGCTCACTGATAAAACTAGAATCTATACAATTATGCATTTCTAAAACTGCTTTTATTATAATTTTAGCTATCCATTCCGCAGTAGATTGATTTTTTTCTCTTTTTAAATATTCTTCAAGTTTTGCAATTAAAATTGATGATTCTTGTGGACATAGGCTATTAATCTGACATGTTGTAGATACCCAAGGATTAAAATTTATATTTTTCTTAGAAATCTCATTTAAAGTAGTTAAATAAAACCTATTTTTTTTAAAGGTGTAAATTATATTATTGATTTATTATTGAAAAATCTTATTTTTTCAAAAATATAGTATCGTTATCTATCATTGTAGTTTGAATCGTTTTCGCTTTTTCTATAAGAAAGTATTATTTAAGAAATTGTTTGTAATACCAATTTATTATTTTTCTGTTTATAAAGATTTTCTTTTTTTTATTTTTTTATATTTCTGATTTCTTTAAAAGATTCAAATATTCAAAATATGATTTTGATATAAAATTATTTACATTAATTATTTTGCAATTAAATTTTGAACTTATTTTTAAACAGCTATTAAAGGATTCTTTAGGTGTGATTATAGTATATGAAAATTCATGATAAAAATTTTTAAGTTTGAATGGATTTCTTTCTATTATTTGCCTATTATTTTCTAAAGTAACGCAGTAAAAAGTTATTACTTATATAAATATTGTTATTTATCATCATGTAAAATTTTAAAAGATACAAAAGAAATTTGAAATTTATAAATAAAATAAAATCTTTGTTAAAGAATAATAAATACCTTTATAAAAAAATTTCAAGATCTAGAGGGTCTTTGGAAAATATATATTTAAGATACTTTTCTGGGACTAATGAAGATATTTTTAGAAAAATCTATTTAAATAATTCTTGGGGAGATAATTACTCATTTTCTGGTACTGGTTCAAATTTTATTCAAACAAAAAAAATTATAGATGAACTTCCTATAATTTTTAAAAAGTATAAAATAAAAAAAATTTTAGATCTTCCATGTGGTGATCATTTCTGGATGAGCAATGTTAATTTGAAAGAAGTTAAATATCTTGGTGCGGATATTTTACCTGAATTAATAAAAACAAATAATATTAAATATGGTAAAAATAATATTAATTTCAAAACCTTAGACTTAATTAATTCGGATTTACCAGATTCAGATCTAATTTTCTGCAGAGATTGTTTAGTACATTTATCTTTCTCAGATATATTTAAAGTTTTAAAAAATATTAAAAGAAGTAATATAAAATTCTTTATGTCAACAAGTTTTTCTGATAGATTATTGAATATCGATATAGCAACTGGTTCTTGGAGAACTATAAATCTTTTAAAACCCCCTTTTAATTTTCCTTCGCCTATTGATATTATTAATGAAAATTGTACTGAAGGTAATAATTCTTATATTGATAAGTGTTTATTAATATGGAAAACAAAAGATATTCCATGATAGACTTTCTCAATTAAAATAATAATTACATTTAACATAAATTTTAATTAGCTAAAAATAATAAAGCAAATCACTTTTTATGTAAATCAAATTATCTTTCTAATTTGTAAAAAGATGCATTTTTTTTCGGTATCAAAATTTAATAATGCATTTACAATTCTTCAAAACATTGAAAGACTTAAATCCTTTTATAAAAAATTTAATTATTCTTTAGTTATACCAAGTCAAGATAAGGATAAATTTGAAAAAATCTTTAAAAGCAAATCTTTTTGTCAATTAAAGCTTATTCCCGAAGCAGAAATTATATCTTTAGAGGAATTTAGATCAATATATGAATTAATAGTTAATGAAAATCAATTCAACATAAAAAAATGTCAAATTTCTGCAAATTTAGGATGGTATTATCAACAAGTTTTAAAGATTGCATTTGCGATTGAGAATGGTAGCACTAATGATTTAGTTATGATTGACGCTGATACAATTTTAATTAGAAAACTTGACTTCTTTCATAAAAATAATTCAATAATATATTTGACTCCTTATGAAAGAAATATTCCGTATATGAAAATATCTGAATTAATTTTTAACATAAAATTTATAAATTGGTATTCTTCAACCTCACAATTATTTTCAACTACAACAACAGAAATAGAATTCTTAAGAAAGTCACTTATTCATTTTCAAATTAAAGAGAGAGGAGAATCTATTGCTAATTGGATAAGTAGGATAGTATTAAAAAGTGTTTTGATGGAATTTAATGATTTAAATGGCTCTTTTTTTTCAGAACAAGATCTTATAAGTACCAGTAATCAATTAAATGGTTCAAATAATTTGCAAATGATATCTTTTTTTAGATTTAATTTGAAAAATAAACTTACCTCTAATCAGATATTAATTGCTAAATTATTTGGAATCTCTCATATTACTTATGAAGCCAGATTAATAAATGAATCCACAGAAAATGCTAATTATATTAAATTTTTTATAATACTTTTTCATAACTTATATTTAAATTATAAGAATAAAATTATTAAAAATTTTAAAAAACAACGAATTATAAAAATTGATTAATACACACTTTAAATGTATTTCATTTATTTCTTTAAAAATTTATATTAATATTAAATTATAAGAATCTTTTGTTTATAGCAATATAATTTGTTGTTGAAAAGAATTCATCCATCTCATTATAAAAAGTAATACTTTTTGGACCTCTTGGAGTGATTCTATAAACTAGAAAGTTTTTTTCCATAAAAAAGTACCAAAAATCTTGGAAATAAGTCTTTGTATCAATATTACATCCGCCAAATTCAAATTGTATCAATCTAGTATTGTAAATCAAGTCTCCAAAACCAGCTAATACTTCCATTTCATGGCCTTCAACATCAATTTTTACATAATCTAAAATTGTATTAATATTTGACCAATATTCATCAAATCTTTTTGATTCTATTTCTTCCTCTAAATCAAATTTTTTTCCTAAATGATCAAGTCTTCTCTTTGTTAAAGATGCCAATCCCGAACCTTCTTTATTTGTGTAGAGAATTGTTTTTTCTGTTTTAGAGGATAACGCCATGTTATTTATAGTAATATTATTAAAGTCTTTAAAAAGATCTTTTAAAATTTTATTGTTGAAGCCAGAAGGCTCAAATAGATGACATTCAATATCATTAAATTTTTTTATCATTAATTTTGTATATTTCCCTTTATTTGCCCCTATGTCAATAAATGTTTTGGGCTTTATTTTTAATAAAGTCAAACAACTATTTATTTCATCTTTCAGTGTCTCGCCTCCCCAACCTTTTCCTTGATATGAATTTATAAATAAATTAACTTTATTGATAATTTTTGACGAAATTGGGAACAGTAAAAACTTATTAAATAAAAACCTAGTAAATTTTTTCAAGAATTAAACATTAATTTGATTTTTATAATATCGCTTTTTTTAAATTTAAGGAATATTTATTACATCAATTAATCAGAAATTAAAATTATTAATAAAGATAATTATTTCATTATTAATACTTACAGAAAATATGATTTAATAGGAAAAGTAATATTAAATAGTTTGTCATATAAATCTCTAAAGGAATATCAAAATCATTTCTGTTCAGCATTAGATACAGTTGATCATTCAATCTTGGATGAATTAATAGAAAATATTAAATTGCGTATGATAGATAAATCTGAGATTTTTTTAATAGGCAATGGAGGAAGTGCAGCAAATGCTCATCATATAGCAGGAGACTTTACTAAAACATTTGCAATATTAGGAAAAAATCTCAGAATAACTTGTTTATCAGATAATGAATGCTATGTTACTGCTGCAGCTAATGATTACGGCTATGCAGAAATATATGAAATCTTAGTAGAAAATAGAATAAGTAGTGATGATTTAATAATCTTATTTTCGGGTAGTGGAAATTCAATGAATCTTGTTAAGGTTGCACAAAAAGCTAAAAAATCTAATATTAAGGTGGCTGCAATATTAGGTTTCAATGGAGGGGCTCTTAAAAATATTGTAGATATTCCTATTCATACAGAAATTTACGATATGGAAATAGCAGAGGATTGTCAAATGGCTATTTTTCATTTTATTAAACAGAAGTTAGTTGATATATATAATTCTAAAAATTCTAATGAAAGTAATAAATATAAAAAGAGAATTGAAGAAAATTTAATAGCATGATAGTAATTTCAAAGTGTCCTTATCGAATTTCATTACTAGGAGGTAGTACAGATCTTGATTGGTTTGTTAATAGGCATGGTAAAGGACTATCAATTGGTTTTTCTATAAATGCATATTCGACTATTGCAATAAAACTAAAAAAATATATTCCAAGAGGAATTTTAAACTATAGTTCAAGAGAGGAGTATCAAAACCATGAAGATATATCGCATCCAATTATAAGAAAATGTTTAGAAAGAATCCCACTTAATTATCCTATTGAAATGAGTTCATTTGGGGATGATCTTTCTGGAGGAGGATTAGGAAGTTCATCTTCATTTACAGTATCTTTAATAAAGAGTCTTTACGAAATAAACGAAAACAAGATATCAAATTTTGATGCAGCCCATTTGGCTTCAGAGATTGAGATCAAAGATTGTAATCAACCAATAGGTAGACAAGATCAATATTTATCATCTCTTGGAGGAATAAATATATTAGAGTTTAGGAAAAATGGTAAAGTTTCTATTATTAAAAATGAGTTAATTGAACAAAATATTTCTAATTATGTTACTAAACTATTTTTAGTTGATACAGGTCTAAGAAGGTCTGCATTTAAAAAACTTACACAAATTAAAAATGAATTAAATTCCTATGATCTTATAAAAAGAATTTTTGATTTATCAAGTAATTTTATAGATAACTGTAAAAAAGCAAAATATGAAAATATCGAAGTTTTACTTGAAGATTCTTTAATAAATTCATGGAATATCAAGAAATCACTCCATGGTGTAATAAATCCAGAACTTTTAAAAATAGAGGATTTATTAGAAACTAATTCTTTTAAAGTTTTAAAACTTCTTGGTGCAGGAGGTGGAGGATACTTTTTAATAAAATATGAAGGAAATGATCTTGAGAAAGATAAAATTAAATTGAGTGAATATGAATTAAGAATACATAATTTTGAAATTGATTTTGATGGTGCGAAGGTATGGAAAATATAAATTTATCAGGAATTACTGCAGTTATTACTTTAGGAGGAAAAGGTACAAGGCTTAAAGATATTACTTCAGATACTCCAAAACCTTTGTGGCCTTTGCAAGGAAAACATACTCTTGAAAGATGCATAAGTGTACTAAAAGAACAAGGTTTAAAAGAATTTATATGGATTATTAACTATAAATCAGAACTTTTTTTAAGGGAGGCAAAAATACTTGAAGATAAATATAAAATCAATATTTATATTTATAATGAAAAAATACCTTTAGGAGAAGCAGGAAGTCTTCTAGAAATTATAGAATTATTACCAGATAATTTTTTATTCATTAATGGAGATATTATTTTTGATATTGATATAAATAAGTTTTTTGAATTTCATATTTTTAATAAATCAGATATAAGTTTTATTACCCATTTAACAACCCATCCTGAAGATTCAGACTGTATTTCTGAGACATCTTCTTTAAGAATAAATCAATTTAAATTAAAAAATGAAAAAACATTAATAGAAAAGTTTTATTTAGGAAATGCTGGCATAGCTTTAATAAAAAAAGAAGCTTTGATTTTTGTAAAGAAAATCACTTTAAACAAGAATAAGAATTTTTCGCTTTTCAAAGATTTTATTATTTTATCTCATCAAAATGGCTTAAAAATATTTAGCTATAACACTTCAGAATATATAAAAGATATGGGAACTCCAGATAGATTAAAAAAGGTTGAATATGATATAAAAAGTTTTGTAGTTAAGAATAATTCATATAGGAATATACAAACTGCCCTATTCTTAGATAGAGATAATACTTTAATTAAATGTGACCATGGTAGTTATATAACTTCCATGGATCATGTGGTTTTATATGAATCAAGAATAAAAAAAATTTCTAAGCTAGCTGAAGATTTTAATTTAGTAATTATGGTGACCAATCAACCACAAATAGCAATGGGTAAGATTTCTTATCAGGAAGTTATTGATATCAATTCAGCATTAATATTAATGTGTAAGAAAAAAGGACTTGATATATCATGTTTTTATATTTGCCCACATCATAACCATTCGGGTTTCAATGAGGAAATTAAATCTTTAAAGACAGCTTGTTTTTGTAGAAAACCTAATCCTGGTATGTTTTTAGAGGCTTCTTTTAATAGGAATATTTCTTTAGAGAGATCACTTTTAATAGGTGATTCTTGGAGAGATGAGTTAAGCGCAAAGAGAGTCAGAATGCGATTTTTGAATGTAAAAGAATTATAAAGATCTCTTTAACCTGACCAACAAATTTTGAGGGATGATTATGCGAAGGATATTTGCCAAAATACCAATAAATAAAATTATGCAAAATATAAATAGTCTTATGAATAATTTTAATCTTATTTTTATTTGATAAATGGCGTTTTCTTTATCTTTTGAAAAAGATCTTAAAGTATTGTATTTCGTAATAGGATAATTTAAACATTTAAAATTAATAGGTTTTATCAAAAAAAGTTTTAACCAAAGTTCAAAATCTTCACATCTACTTAAATCATTATTATAATTAATTTCTAAAACATCTCTTTTGATGCAGACAGAGGGATGAGCTATTGGATTACAACCGATACATGTCATTAAGAAAAGTGATTTAAATCCAGCAGGATATTTCATTATTTTCCCATTCTGATCAATCATATATCCAGAACAAATATCTAAATTATGAATATACATTTCACTAATTTGATTGATAATTCTTTCTCCTTCAAATCTATCATCAGTATCTATCCTGATAATAAAATTGGAGGCGGTATTTTTGATTCCATAATTTAGACAGGCTGAAAATCCAGACTCTTTTTCATTAATAAAGATTAGAGGAAGAATCTTTAATTTCTTGTTCTCAAAATATTCCTGTATTTTCAAAAATTTATTAGACTCTTTTGCTTCAAAAACAATTACTGGTTTTACGTTATATCTTTTTTTAGCGATTTCACATTCAATACAACAATGTTCAATAAAAGAGATTATTTCATTAATACTCTCCCCAAAAGTAGAGGAAAGTATAATAGCATCCAATTTATTCTCAAAAGGTTTCATATTAACTTAACTGATAATAAATTTCTTTAATTGCCTTTTCAATTGCCTTAGTTGAAGTCATGGTTGGTTCCCATCCTGCCTCTATAGCTTTTTGAATGTCATAAGAAAAAACTGGTATGTCTCCAACCCATCCAGCCTTTTTATTTTCAAAAGTAATTTTTGCTTTTGGGGAAGTAATTTCTACAGTTTTTTTTGCAATCCAACTTACTTTAACAGGATTACCAATAGGACCAATATTAAATATTGGGGATGAATCCATTCTGAGATTATCTTTTGCTAAAAATAACATTCCTTTTACGAGGTCATCAACATGTAAATAATCTTTACTTTGATTACCGTCTCCCAATACCTTTAGGTTATAAGGATCTTTTTTTAACTTATTTATAAAATCAAAAATAACTCCATGAGTAGCTGGAGATCCTACAACATTTGGGAAACGAAAAATTCTTAAATTGTCTAGAAAAGATTCATAACATGCAAAACATTGGGCTTCAGATGCTAATTTCATTGCACCATAGTTAGAAATAGGTATTAATGGCCCTGTTGATTCTTTGATTTTTTTTGTCCCATGATCTCCATAAATAGCCGAACTTGAGGCAAATCTGAAAGATCTTATTTTATATTTTTTGCAACTCTCTAAGAGATTAAATGTAGTCATAAATGTATCATTTAAATCAATCCTTGGATTAGCTATTCCATTAGGAATATTAGAATTTGCTGCAAAATGCCATATTGAAACTTCTGAATTAGCAAGCTCTATAATTTTCTTTATAGAGGTATCTGTATCTTCTTGGTTTGATAAATCACATTTAATAATTTCTAAATTATCTTTTTTATAAGGTTTTAAAAAAGATTGATTATTTATTGAAAAATTATCTAATACAAAAATTTGTTTTTCACTATCAATAATACTTTTTATAAAATTTGTTCCTATGAAACCAGCACCACCTGCAATTATAAATGACATTTACCTATGAAGCTTGAATTTATAAAATAATAATAGGGGTTAATATCATTTTTAGTTTATTTTTATATTTATTTAGATTTCTTGAAAGGTTTATCTTAAATTAACTATAAAATGCCAAAATATTAAGTAATCAAAATCATTAGGAATATTTTTCTTGAGTGAAACTATCTTAGAAAAAAAAAATAATATATTATATTTTGCAAGTATAACTATTAGTTTATATTCATTATTTTTTTATACAGGATTTATTGAAAACTATCTTATATTTATATTTTTATTTTTTTTCTTAAAAGTAAAAAAAATGTTTATAAACAAAGAATTTAAAGGCCCCCTTAATTTATTAGCTTCAGATATTATCTTATCATTTATTATACTAACGATTAACGATAATTCGATAAGTAATGGAATAATTTCTATAAGAGGAAGACTTCATGCAATAAGTCCTATATTATTACCTCTTGCAGTATTTATTTATTTTGAATATTACTCGTTTTATTTAAAGTGTGGAAGGAATTTTGAAAGATTTGCCTCAAACCAATCTAATTGGCCCTTAATTTCAATTTTAATAGCATTTTTTAATTCTTTTTCTTTTAACTTCAAGATAAATTATTTATTCTTGGGTTTTATTGTTCCAGATATATTATCTATTATTCACATAGGAATTATTTCAACACTAATAATTTACACTATTGCAATCCTTGTAGATATATCTAATAGCAGAACTAAAAATATAATTAAACAGATACCAATATTATTATTATTTTTATTTATTATGCTCTGTAAAAGTAAAGCTACTATTTTGTGTTTTGTTTTGAGCCTAATATTAATTTTCAAGAAAGATATAATTGAATATTTATATAAGCAAAAGAATATTCCAGAGAAAATTGTTAACTCATTTATAAGTATCTATATCGTAGCGATTATATTAATTTTTTTTACTATTACTATTTATTCATTTAATCCTTTTCTATTTGGTAAGAGTAACCAATATCTCTCAAAAATATTTGGTTATAGGCAAATTACTAATAACTCATATATTAAGGCCTGCAGTTTTGATGATTTAAATAAATCTTTTCCAGCTTTAACATATAATTCTGAATTATATGCAAGAGATATAAGATCATCACAATTATTTGGTGAAAAAATATTAAATATAAGAAAAAGCTTAATGAATAAATATCTCGAACAAGGTCTTATTTATTTTGGAGATGAAAAATATATATTAAATTATTCCCCCCATTACTCTTTTATAAATTACTACTGCTATCATGGTAAATTTTATTCTTTTCTTTTTCTCTCAATGTTAATAACATCAACTTTTATAATAATTAGATATAGCGGTTTGAATATATCTTTAATTTTCTTAATTACTAATGGAAGTATGTTATTTGAATATGCATATTTTATTCCATCTTTCTTTTTATCTATATTTTTAACAATTTATCTATTAAAAAAGGGCTTTTATTTAAATAACTTATATTAAAACTGATAAATAATATTTAATAATACTTTATAAATAAATTTTATGATAAATTCATCCATTAATATTATAGATAGTATTTTAGGAAGATTTTTAGTAAGATAAAAAATAAGATAAGACGAGATTCTTCTACTGAAAATGATGAAATATTTGCTGATTTAGAATCTCTTGGTAAAGCTAATCAAAAATTAGAAAGATTTCGTGAAATAATTTCTGATCCAATTAATCTTTAATAGAAAAGTGTCCTGAAGCAGGATATATTGATAAATCTAATAATATAATTTTGCATAATGGTCTAAGAACTCCCCGCGATGGACCCTATTCATACTATGGTGATTTTTCTGATGTATTTATTATTAATGAGGGATTCATGAACCTTTAGAGGAATATTGTTTTCAAGAATTAATAAAAGTTCTTCAAAAAAAATAAAAAAGAATTTTATATTTTAAAACTAGGTTGTT
>MDTA01153974.1_pt1 | contig 14984 bp, 15 predicted proteins | sample 811151 | NCBI WGS metagenome assembly MDTA01 (sample SAMN05326648, study PRJNA326480) | marine metagenome | isolation source: seawater | place: Indian Ocean: South | collected 2010 | reverse complement strand
TAATTAAAAATGATAAAAAATTACTAAATATAAACAAACATTTGAAAAAAAATTATATTAAAAAATATAAGCTTGAAACACAACTTAAACTTAAGAATAGTTTTATAATTGATATTAAAAAAAAAAAATATAAAAAATTTGTTGAATTTATTAAATGAATTTAAAAGGTAAAAAAATATTAGTAATAGGCGGTGAAGGATTTTTAGGTAAAAATCTTTGCAAAAAATTGCTTAATCTCAAAGCACAAGTAATATCGGCTGATATTAAAAAAACCTTACAAAATCATGAAAGAAAAAAGAGTAAAAATAAATCACAAATTTATCATTATTCTGTAGACGTCACCAACGAAAATTCAATGAACTTATTTTATAAAAATATTATTAAATCTCAAAAAAAAATCGATATTTTAATTTATGCAATTACATCAAAACCTGATGATTTTTATTCACCTTTTACGACAACTTCACTTAAAGGTTGGAAAAAAATTATCTCTGCAGAATTAGATGGTGCTTTTTTAGCTGCAAAATTATTTGGTAAACATATGGAAAAAAGAAAATCTGGAAAAATAATATTTCTATCCTCTATTTATGGTGTAGTAGGAAATGATCAAAGGATCTATGAAGGATCAAATTTATCTAAACTTAGAAATCTTAATTCAAAAAATAAAAAAAAACAATATTCTCATGCTGCTTATTCAGTGGCAAAGGGTGGGATTATTTCATTGACAAAATATCTAGCTGCTTATTGGGGAAACAAAAACATAAATATTAATTGTATTTCACCTGGTGGAGTTAAATCTAATAGAGAGAGCAAGAGCTTTGAAAAAAAATATAATGATAGGGTTCCATTAAAAAGAATGGCAAATATTTCTGATGTTTTAAACGCTATTATCTTTTTAAGTTCCAATAATTCTAGCTATATTACCGGTCATAATTTAATAGTTGATGGTGGTTGGACGAGCTGGTGAGATGTTAAAGAAAATTAAAATTGGAAAAAAAATCATCAGTGAGAATAAACCTGTATTTATAATTGCTGAAGCAGGTGTAAATCATAACGGCTCATTAAACAAAGCATTTTTATTAATTGATGAGGCAGTAAAGGCTAAAGCTAATTGTATTAAATTTCAAACTTTCACCGCAAATGAATTAGTTTTAAAAAAGTCTCCAAAGGCTATATATCAACTTAAAAATACAAATCCAAAAGAATCTCAATTTGAAATGCTTAAAAAACTTGAGTTGAAAAAAGAAGATTACTTCAAACTAAATAATTATTGCCTTAAAAAAAAAATCTTATTTCTCTCAACTCCTTATAATGAAAGTGATGTAGATTTTTTAGATAAAATAAACGTTAAAGCATTTAAACTTGCCTCGATTCATGCGGCAGAACCATTTTTTTTAAAATACGTAGCAAAAAAAAATAAGGCAATGATATTATCAACGGGAATGGCAAATTTAGAAGAAATTGATTGTGCTGTTAAGGAAATAAAAAAGACAATAAACAAAAAATTAATATTGCTGCAATGTACTACAAATTACCCAAGCTCAAATTTAGATGCTAATCTTTTAACAATTAAAACTTTATCTAAAAGATACAATACTATAGTAGGCTATTCTGATCATACCTTAGGTTTTCTTACAAGCATTTTGTCAATCGGTTTAGGGGCGAAAGTTATCGAGAAGCATTTTACACTGGATAAAAATATGAGAGGACCAGATCATAAAAATTCTCTTAATACTAAAGAGTTTAAGCAATTTGTAAAAATAATTCGAGAGTCCGAAGACGCTTTAGGATCTGGGCTTAAAAAACCATCTTTAAGTGAAAAAAAAAATATTTTTGGAATGAGAAGATCATTAGTTTCTAAAAGAGATATATTTAAGGGTGAAAAATTTAACGAGAGCATGGTGTGTCTTAAACGACCGATGAGCGGTATTCAGCCAAAATTCATATTAAAATTAAAGGGCAAGAAAATTATTAAAGATATACCTAGCAACACTACAATAAAATGGCATCACCTAAAAAAGTAATTATTTTTGGTTTAGGCTCTCATATTAAAATTATTAAAGAAATATGTGAATTAAATAATATTGAAATTTTAGGTTTTATAACAGACAAAAAAATTAGAAATAAAAAAAAAAATGGATTAAAAAATCTTGGTAATTTTAAAATTTTTTCAAAAAATACTGATAAAAAAAAATTTCATATAATTGTTGGAATAGGTGAAAATATACTTAGAAAAAAATACTTTTTGTTATTAAAAAAAAAAAATTTTAAATTCACAAAATTAATTCACCCAAATTCTCAGATTTCAAAAACCGCTAGAATTAAAGCAGGCACGTTAGTAAACACCGGAGTAACAATTAATGCTAATGCTAATATTGGCTACAATTGCATAATAAATACAAACTCACTTTTAGAACATGATGTAAAAATAAAAGATCATTGCCATATTTGTCCAGGCGCAAAAATTGGCGGAGGAACTCAAGTTCAACAAAATTCTTTAATTGGACTTGGTGCTATCGTTATAGATAAGATTAAAATTGGCAAGAACGTAATTGTCGGAGCAGGAAGTACAATTTTTAAAAACTTAAAAGATAACTCAACTTATATTGGTAATAGCAAAAAGATAAAATAAGTAGAGGATGATCAACAAATATTCCAAAAAAAAAAGATTAGATATCTTATTTATTGATGATGGCTTTTCAAATTTAAAGATCAAAGGGGTAAATTATAAAGTAATTAATTTAAAGGAAAAAAATTTTTACTTATTGTTTCAATCTTTATTCAACTTTATTTTTAAATATCAATATCTTACTTTAAAAGAGGAATATTTAAAGAAAATTTTAGAATTTTATAAACCAAGAGTCGTTATAGGACATAATTTTAATCATTGGATATATGAAATAAAAAAAATTTATCCGAAGACAGTTTCAATAGTATATTTACATAATAGGTTATATCTTGATCAAATTAGCTCTTTAAAAAAGAAATATTATAAAAAAATAGTCGATTATTATTTTGTTTGCGATGAGTTACACAAAAAGAGATTATCAAAATCTATAAATAGTAAATTTATTATAAATGGATTGACAAGAAATAATGAGGTAAATGTTAAAAAAGTTAATACTAAGAGATACGATTTAATGATTATTTCAGAATTTAGAAATCTTCCCAAGGACCATTACTACACAAAATGTTTTATACTTATAGTGAGAAAAATAGCAAAATATGCAAAAAAGAAAAATTTAAAAGTTTTGGTTGCTTTAAATTCTTCTAGAAAAGAAAAAACCAAAATTGCAAGACTACAAGAGATCAATTTTTTCAAAAAAATTTACCCTAAATTTTATTTCAACTATAAAAACTCTTATCAAAATGCAGAGTTATCTAAATTAAGTATTTGTTTAGCTTCAAATTTAGGCGCAGATTTACTTGCTCGAGGTAAAAAGGTACTATTTTTGCCTTTTTTAGAAAAATATAGCAAAAAGTATAAGAGTATGTACTTGAAAACTCCATCTCAATATATTTGTAAAAAAAACAGTGAAAAAGAAATATTTAAGAAATTAGATGGGATGCTGAAATTGAAAAAAATTCAGTGGGAAAAAATTTTGATAAAATCAAAAGATAAGTTTATTTTTGACAAAAAAAACAGAATAATGAAAAAGATTTTGAAAAATATCATTTATGATGCTAGTTAAATTAATAAGATATTTTTTAAATAGATTTAAAATTTTACTGGATTTAATAATAATCGTATTATTCAAAGTAAAATTATTGCCAAAACAATTTCATAAAAGGGCAGTAGTTAAATTAAAAATAAGACAATATCAAAGTGATTTTAATAAATTAAAGCTCTCATATAATAAATTAGGTTTTTATCAAGTTGATCCTCTCCCCAGTAAAGATTATTTAAGTTCTCTTTATGAAGAAACCTATTGGGATAACCGACAAGACAAAAATTTCCCTGTTAGAAAAAGAGATATTGAACACTATAAATTACTCTTAAAAATATTTCCTAATTTTAATGAAACTAGTAAAAACATTTTAAATTTTGGTTCAGGACACTGCGGCATATCAATTTTATTGCATCTTAAAAATCACAAGATTGTAAACTTTGATTATCATAAAACAGATACAATTTTTGAAAAAAATTGGAAAAATATAAATGATTTAGATTTAATAACAGATTCTTATGATTTAATATATTCTAGCCACAGTCTTGAACATGTTCAAAATATTTTTGAAACAGTAAAAAAGTTCAAAGAAATTTCCCACGACAAGACAATATTTTTTTTTGAAGTTCCGAATTGTTTTAAAAAAGAATACCAAAAAATACATATGCCGCATACATATTATTTTACAAAAAATTTTTTTGATAAATGTTTTAATAAATTAGATTTCTTTAAAAGTTATTTAGGTGAAAAAGAATTAGATAATATAAATGAAGGCAATATTCTCAGAATTTTAACTAGGGGCGAAATTCAAAAATTAAAATAATATAATAATAAAAAATATGAAATGCATCGCAATTATACCTATTAAAAAAAAGTCTACTCGAGTTAAACGAAAAAACTTTAAATTAGTTGGAAAAAAAAGACTGTTTCAATATTTTATAGAAAAAGTTAAAAAATGTGGTTTTGATGAAATTTATGTAGATAGTGACTCGTTAGAAATTAAAAACTACTGTAAAAATAATGGAGTGAATTTTATTCAAAGAAAAAAAATTCTATCTAGAGATACTGCAAATGGAAATGATTTATTAAATTATCATAGAAAAATTATTAAAGCAGATGTTTATTTTCAATTATTTATTACGGCACCCCTTTTATCAATTAAAACAATTAAGAAATGTAAAAATTTATTAAAGAAAACAAAAATCTATGACTCAATTTTAACCAGCCATGAAATTTACTCATGGTTTTGGTTCAACAAAAAACCTGTAAATTATAAGCCTAAAATTCTACCGAGAAGCCAAGATGCAAAACCTGTAGTAGTTGAGACAACTGGCTTGTATGGAATCAAATCTTCTGCACTGAAAAAATATAATTGTAGAATTGGAAAAAATCCGTACTTTTTTAATGTAAATAAAAAAGAGGCATTAGACCTAGATAACATTGAGGATTTTGAAATATTAAAAAAAATCTACAAATTATAATGAAAATACTTATTTTTGGCGGATCAGGATTTCTGGGAAAAAATTTAGCACTTCAACTTTGCAAAAATCACAAAGTAACAGTCTTTGATAAAAAAAATTTTAAAAACTTTCGTAAATATAACATTAAATTTATTAAAGGTAATATTTTAAATTTCAAACAAGTTTTAAATGCTACAAAAAAACAAGATATCATTTATAATTTTGCTGGTATTTCCGATATTGGTGATGCAATGTTTCAACCTATCCTCACAACAAAGGTAAATATATTAGGATCAATTTATACGTTAGAAGCAGCAGTTAAGAATAAAGTAAAAAGATATATTTTTGCTAGTAGTATTTATGTTTTGAGCCGACAAGGAGGTTTTTACAAATCAAGCAAAAAATCTGTAGAAAGTTTTATAGATGAATATAATAAAAAAGATAAACTTAAGTACACTATTTTAAGGTTCGGCTCTGTGTATGGAAATGACTCTGATCCTAGAAATGGAATACAAAAATTACTAACAAGTGCTATTAAAGATAAAACTATCATTTACGGCGGAACATCTAAAGCGGAAAGAAGATTTTTACATGTAGATGATGCTGCTAAAGCATCAATAATAATTCTTAAAAATAAATTTATAAATAAAAGAGTTTTAATAACGGGAAATAAAAAAACTAAAATTAAAAAATTAATAGCAATAATTCAAAAAATTTTAAAAACTAATAAAAAAATAAAGTTTAAAAGAAAGCCTATGATGGGGCATTACGATAAGAATCCATTCAATGATTTTCCAAAAAAACAAATCATATATCAAGTAAAACCCTCAATAAATTTATTAGATGGACTTATTGCAATTTTATCTAATATAAAAAAATGATTGTTTTAATTCAATCAGTTAAAGAACTTATTCTCGTAAAAAAAAAAGTAAAAGAACCTTTTGATGTTCTCGCTTTAAATTTAGAGGTGGCGACTTATTGTAAAATTAAAAAAATTAAATTCGTATTTCCATTTGATGGAGAGGCATACCATTCAATCACAAAAAAAATATTACTAAATTCAAAAAAACTTTTAGACAGTATTAATCTCTCAATTTTAAAGAAAAATTTTTTGATTAATGAAGCAAGAGCTATTTTAAGATATAAATTTAATCAGACTTCTTTTTTAATCGAGTCAGTTAACTTGTTAAAAAAAAGATATGATAAAATTGTTTTCACAAACTTGTACTCTAATAAAAAATTTTTTGAACAGGAGTATATTAATATTGAAGATTCACTTAAAATTCTTAAATTGGAAAATATTTTAAAGATTGATTTAATCAATAAAGTTAATGAACATAAACAAGATCTATATAGTTACAGTATAAGTGGATTAAGATATAAAAACCAAAAAAAAATTATTCTGAACAATGCTGGTTACAATTTTAAAAATATATTGTCTTTTTTTATTTTTAAAAAGATAAAAATATCAATACCCAAAAAAAATTTAAATTTTTTTAAGAAAATTTTATTTTATCTTATGGGATTTGAATTGTATGAATTTGTAAAAACAAAAAAAAAAGTAAAAAATAATTTACCTGAAGTAGAATGCAGTTTTTTTTATGATAATTATGACTTATCAGATGTTATAAAAAATGAGCTTAATTCAGCTAGATTCTATCTAGGTGAATTAAACGAAAAATATATTGCTCTTAATAAATTATTCATATTATCAAATATTAAATTAGCAATTTCTAATACCAATAGAGACATTGGATCAATGTTAGTTGAGTCAGCATCGGAAAACAATGTTTGTAGCGTAAGCATAAGTCATGGAACCATATCTAAATCTTATGATGCATATGACAAGATTTATAAAGAGTATATTGCAGAGGGAGTATTTTTGAGTAAATCGAATATAAAGACAATTCAATCGAAAATTAATAAAAAATCCTTGGAAACCTTAAATGTAAAAGGAAAAATAATTGAAACTGGCAACTTAGTTTTTTCAGAAAATATTGAAAATAGTACTAAAAGAAAAGAAAAAATATTATACGCGGTAACTAATAAAAGACTTCCCGCACTTCAAGTTCATGGAGTAGAATACTATTTTGAGTTTTATAATAATTTACAAAAATTAAATGAACTATCAAAAAAAAATAATTATCAAATTATCGTTCATTTGCATCCTGGTATCAAAAGAAATATAAATAATTTAAAAAAAATTTTTAAAAACTTAATTTTTAGATCTGTAGATATTTCAAAAAGTTTAAAACAATCTTTTCTTACAATTAGTTATTCCTCAACTGTTATTGAGGACTCATTGTATAATAAAGTTCCGGTTGTTTTATTAGATTTACATAAAAAAAAATACATTCACTTTAGATGTGAGCAAGATCCAAAAAAAACTAACAAAGCAATGTACTATATAGATGATATAACAAAACTTGAAAGTTGCATTGAAACTATTAATAAAAGTAAAAATATTCCCTTTGATGAATATATCTATTTAAGAAAAACGAAAAAAAATATATCAAAATTATTTCAAAATTTAATTTAATGGTCTTAGATTTTAACAACCTCACTATAGAAGAACAAAATAAATTTGATGAAATTTTTCATAAAAATTTCAACGATATTGAAAAGTTGCTTTATGAAATAATTAGAAAAAAATCTAAACGTAAATTTCATTTTTCAAATTTTACAAGTAGAAATCCAGAAGAAAATAATTTATACTATAAATTATCTATTTTAAAGCTTATAGAGTACTACTATAAGAAAAAAAATTTAAGTAAGGTCATTTTAAATGATCATCTAATTTTGAATTTTTTAAAAAAAAGGTTTAGTAAAATATCTTTTGTATCGACTAACAAAAAAGTAAAAATTACCTCTGAAAATATACTAAGTTTTTTAAAAAATATCTTTTTTATTTCAAAGCTATTCCTACTAGGTAATCAAAATAGAATGAATAATTTTCTTAGAAAAAAAAATATTATTTTAGTTGATATATTCATGATCAAGTCAATGTTTAGAAATAATGAATTTAAAGATAGATATTATGGAAATCTTTTTCGGAAGAGAACTAAACAAGAAATTTTCTTTTTACCAGTTTTTTTTAATAACTCACTTAATAAAAAAAATTTAAAATTTCTAGGAAATAAAAACCAATTTATTTTACACAGTGATTTTTTTAAACTGAAAGATTACTTTGAAATATTTTTTTCTATAATTAAATTTAACTTCTATAGTGTTAATAATATTTTTTTCGGGAAATATGATGTTAGTGAAATTATAAATAATGAAATTAAAAAAACAAGATTTAGTCATGCAATCTTAATTTCAATATTAAATTTTCAACTTTTTAAAAATTTAAAGAATAAAAATGCAAATATTAATTCAGGAATTAACTGGTTTGAAAATCAAGTGGTTGATAAGTCATTCAATTTTTGTTTCAAAAAATTTTTCCCAAATGCATTATTAAAGGGATATTTAGGTATTAATGCAGATCTCAGGGTTAATAAATTTTTAGTTCCATCAAAACTAGAAAAAAAATTTAATTTGATCCCCTCTAGGATGTTTATAATTAATAATTATAATAAAAAATTTTTTAACAAAATTTATCCAAAAAAAAATATTAAAATTGCTCCAGCTTATAGAAATCAACACATATATAAATATCTAAATTCAAAACCAAAAAATTCAAAGAAATTTACTGTTTTAGTGATTTTTACAGCTTCGCATGAAGATAGTATTCAGATGATAAATATCATTAACAATTTACCCATAAAACTTCTTAAAAAAATTTCATTTACTTTAAGATTTCATAATTTTTCAAAGGTACAAAATCTAAAAACTTTAATTAATGAGTCTGTAAATTATAGAATAAATATTTATCAACCCATTTATAAACTTTTAATAGACTCTAGTTGTGTATTATGTAGGCCTGGAACAACTTATTATGAGGCAAAGATTTTTCAAACACCTTTAATTTTAACGAGAAGAATTTATAGTATTTTACCAATTAATAAAAAAGATTTAAAAAATGATGGTTTTTGTTTTGGTGAAAAAGATATTGAAAAAAGAATCGAATATTTAATTAACAATACTTTCACAAAAAAAACGAAAAGAGAATTAGCAAATTTTTTTTTCAACATTGATACACCCGAAAAAACTAAAAATTTTCTGTATTAGTGCTTTAATTTATTGAAATTGTCAATTTAACTAGTATTGTATTGTAATGTCTGAGCAAACTTTTCTTAAAAATTATTTTTCTGATTTGAAAAAATTAATCAATGAGAATGAATATATAGATAAATTAGTATTGGTAAAAAATATTTTGAAAAGTGTTTCTTCAAATAAAAAAAAAACTATGATTTTCGGAAACGGTGGAAGTGCGGCAATAGCAAGTCATTTCAGTGTTGATCTAACAAAAAATGCAAAAATCAGATGTACTAATTATAATGAGTCCGATTTATTAACATGTTTTTCAAATGATTTTGGTTATGAAAATTGGGTTCAAAAGGCTATTGAATTTTATGCGGATGCAGGAGACGCATTAATTCTAATTTCCGCAGGAGGCAATTCTAAAAATATGGTTAATGCAGCAAATTTCGCTAAGAAAAAAAATATAAGTAAAATAATTACTTTTACAGGAAATATGAAAAATAACAGTTTGGCTAAATTAGGAGACATAAACTTTTGGGTTGATAGTAAATCTTATAATCACATTGAGAATGTACACCAAATTCTATTATTATCACTAGTAGATCTCATCATCGGCAAATCTGAATATCCCCCAAATTAAATTGATACAAAAAAATAAATTTTTATTGAATTATAAAAAGTTAAACGTTCTCATAACAGGAACTACTGGTTTTAAGGGCGCATGGCTTGCTTATTGGTTAAATAATTTAGGTGCAAAGGTAAAAGGTGTTTCCTTAAAACCTGAAAAAAATTCAATTTTATTTAAATCATTAAAACTGGAAAATAAAATAAAGCAGTACTATATTGATATAACGAATTTTAAAAAATTAAATAACGTTATAAGAAAAGAGAAACCAGATATAATTTTTCATTTAGCCGCCCAATCAATAGTTTCTAAAAGTTTTGAGAATCCTTTATTAACATTTAATACTAATATAATTGGAAGCGCAAACATATTGGAGAGTTTTAGAGTAAATAAAATACCTCATTTAGTCTATATAACTTCAGATAAATGTTATTTAAATTTTGATAATACCAGCAGCTTTAAAGAGCGTGATGTATTAGGTGGGCTAGATAATTATTCATCATCAAAAGCGAGTGCAGAAATATTATTCTCTTCTTATTTCAATAGTTTTTTCAAAAAAGAAAAAAATTTAAGTTTAGCAAGTGTTCGAGCGGGGAATGTAATAGGCGGCGGAGACATGAAAATTAATAGAATTATACCTGATATAGTGAAAGCATTTTATAATAAAAAAAATATAATTCTAAGAAGTCCTCGATCAACAAGGCCATGGCAACATGTATTAGAACCTCTGTCTGGTTATTTGCTAATTGGTGAAAAATTGTTAAATAAAAAATTAAACAATAAAATATTACCAAGCTGGAACTTAGGACCAGAAACAAAAAACTGCAAAAACGTCGAATTTATTACTAAATTATTTTTAAAAAAATTAGAAACAAAAAAATCAAACATTAAAATTCAGGTTAAAAATAAAAAAAAATTTTATGAGTCTAAATTTTTGTCATTGAATATAAATAAGGCAAAAAAGGAACTTCACTGGAAACCACGCCTCAATTTAAATCAAACAATTAGTTTTACAGCAGATTGGTATAAAAATTATTTTGAAAAAAAAAATATGGAAAATTTTACTGAGAAGCAAATTAATACTTTTTTAGAAAATTAAAAAATATGTTCAATTGTAGAATTTGTGGTGGAGCGCTTGAAAAAATTATTGATTTTGGGAAAATCGCTTTAGTCGGAAACTTTGAAAAAAAATTAAAAAAATCAAAAAAATTTAAGATTTCACTGAATTTTTGCAGAGTCTGTAAACACGTTCAAATCTCAGAAATAATAAAACCAAATTTATTATTTAAAAACTATTTGTGGGAGACTGGAGTATCAAAAAGTAATATTTTCTTAATAAAAGATCTTATTAAAAAAATTAAAAAATATAATATCAAAAAAAAATCCAAAATTCTTGAAATAGCTTGTAATGATGGATCTTTTTTGAATCTAATTAGAAAAAAATTTAAATGCTCAGTAGTTGGAGTTGATCCAGCTCAAAATCTTAAAAAAAAATTGAGAAAACAAAGAATACCATCAATTATTGATTATTTTAATTTGAAGTTGTCATATCAAATTAAAAAAAAATACAAATTATTTGATTTCATCTTTGCTAGAAATGTAATTGCACATGTACCTGACCCTAATGAAATTTTTTGCGGAGTAAATAATTTATTAAATGAAAATGGAATATTTGTTATTGAAGTTCCTCATTTAGAAAATATTTATAAGCAGAATCAGTATGATAATGTTTTCCATGAACATGTAGGTTTTCATAGTTTAAAGTCCGTAATTGACCTTTCATATAAAAATGAACTTAAAGTCTTTAACATTGAAAAAATTAATTCTCAAGGAGGTTCAATCAGATGTTATATTTGTAAAAAAAATTCGAAAAGAATTATTAGCAATAAAATCAATAAAATATTAATAAATGAAAAAAAAATAGGACTATTTTCATCAAATAGATTAAAAAAATTTAAAAACAAAATCAAAAAACATATTTTCAAAATGCAGAAGCTAGTCGAATTATTGAGAAAGAGGAAAAATAAAATTTCAATTTATGGAGCTTCAGGAAAGGGACAAGCTTTGCTACAGTTTTGCAAACTTGACTATAGAAAGATCGATTATGCTTTTGATAGAAGTAAATTAAAGCAAGATTGTTTTACACCTGGAACCTACATAAAAATTAAAAATCCTTTGAAAATAAATATTCTTAAACCTGATTACTTATTACTTTTATCTTGGAATATTAAAGATGAAATTTTAAAACAAGAAAAAAATTTTATTAAGAATGGTGGAAAATTTATAATACCTTTTCCATCACCTAAGATTTTATAAAATGAAAGTCGTAATATTAGCAGGAGGATTTGGAACTCGTTTGTCAGAATATACAGACTCTATTCCAAAACCAATGGTACCAATAGGAGGAATACCAATTATTGAACATATAATGAATCATTACTCAAATTTTGGTCATAATGAATTTTTTATTGCGTTAGGTTACAAAGGCGAAGTAATTAAAAATCATTTCAAAAATTTTAAAAAAAAATGGGATATTCATCTAGTAGACACTGGATCTGATACATTAACAGGAGGGAGATTAAAACGACTTGAAAAACAACTTAACAAAGAAAATTTTTTACTTACCTACGGTGACGGAATTTCAGATATTAATATAAATGATTTAATTAAATTTCATGAAAATCATAAAAAAATTGTGACAATTTCTGCAGTTCGACCACCCGCTAGATTTGGATCTTTGAGCTTAGATGGTTCCAATGTTTTAAATTTTAAAGAAAAAACTCAACTAGGAGAAAGTTGGATTAATGGAGGTTTTTTTGTGGTAAATCCAAAATTTTTTAAATTTTTAAAAGGTGATTCTACAGTTCTTGAAAAAGAGCCCCTTGAAACCGTAACAAAATTGAGAGAAATAAAAGCATTTAGACATGAAGGTTTCTGGCAATGTATGGATCATAAATTAGATAAAGATTATCTAGAGCAACTTATTTTAGAAAAAAAAGCTCCTTGGATTAAATGAAAAAATTGTTAGTAGTCGGTGGCACTGGATTCATTGGATATCATCTTCTTAAAGAAGCAAAAAAAAGAAAATATCAATTATTTAGTATCTCGTTAAAAAAACCAAAGAAGACTAGAAACATATTGGGAGTGAGATATATTTTTGCAGATATTTCAAAATATAAAATTTTAAAAACGAAACTAAACATCAGTTTTGATTATGTAATTAATGCAGGAGGATATGGAAATCACCCAGAGTTTGGTGATAGTGGAGATTTGTTGATAAATAATCATTTTCAAGGTCTCATAAATCTTCTTAAAGTTTTAAAATTAAAAAAGATTAAGAAGTTTATTCAAATTGGAAGTTCCTTAGAATATGGCAATACAAAATCAGCTGTTAAAGAATCTTCAATTTGTACTCCTTTAACGCCTTATGCAATAGCTAAGTTTTTATGTACAAAGCATTTAAAGAGTCTTTTCGAAAAAAAAAAATTTCCAGTTACAATATTTAGATTGTTTCAAGTTTACGGACCAAAACAAGATAATAACAGAATTATCCCTTTTTTAATTCAGAACTGCTTGAAAAACAAAAAATTTTTTACAACTAAAGGTGATCAAATTTGTGATTTTTGTCACATTGAGGATGTAGTAGACGCTATCTTCAAATCTATCAATAATAAAAAAACAAATGGACAAATTTTAAATATAGGTTCAGGAAAACCTATAAAGATCAAGCAGATTATCAAACTGGTATTGAAAAAAGTAGGAAGTGGAAAACCAATGATTGGAAAATTAAATTATAAAAAAGGTATAAATAAATATAACTTTCCAAATATCTTAAAAGCTAAAAAGATACTTAAATGGAAACCAAAAATAAATATTGAATACGGAATTTCAAAAACTATTAAAAGTTTTAAATGAAAAAAAAACCTTTAGTCAGCATTATTATGAATTGTTATAACGGTGAAAAATACTTAAAAGACTCAATTCAAAGTGTTTTAAATCAAAATTATAAAAATTGGGAATTAATTTTTTGGGACAATCAATCTGAAGATAGAAGTAAATTTTTTTTTAAAGAATTTAAAGATAAAAGATTGCACTATTATTACGCAAAAAAGTTTACCAATCTTTATATAGCAAGAAACTTAGCAATAAAAAAAGCTAAAGGAGACATAATAACATTTCTGGATGTTGACGATTTATGGTTATCAAATAAATTATCGAGACAAGTGTTTTTTTTCAAAAAAAATAAAAAAGCAGAATTAGTTTATTCAAATTATTTTAATTTAAAAAATTATTTTGGTTTCAATTTTAAAAATTTACAATTTAAAAAAAACTTACCTAATGGTTTTATCACTAATAAACTTTTAAATTCCTATTGTGTTGGGTGGCCTACAGTCGCAATTAAAAGAAGCGTGATTAAAAAAAGGAAATTATTCAACGAAAAACTCGATATGGTTTCAGATTTTGATTTCATAATTAATTTTTCATTAAATAAAAAAATTTTTTCTATACAAGAACCATTGGCAATTTACAGACAACATCCCAATCAATTAACAAGAAAAAACTTTTATATACAAGCTGAGCAATATTTGAATTGGTACAAGTTTTTGAAAGTTAAGATACAATTAAAAAAATTTACTAATTTTGAAAAATTCTTTGAAAGAATAATTTTTTTTGAAAAAATAATACAATTAAAAAAAAATAAAGCTTCTTTACTAGATATTATTGATATTTTTTTCAAAGGAAAATATAAATTAGCATCAAAATTATTTTTTTTTACTATCTTTCCAAATTTTTTTATAAGATTTATTGCGTCAATCTAAATTTTGTTTACAATTATTAAATTATATAAAGCTTGAAATAATGGGCGTGTAGTTCAGTGGTAGAACGCTACGTTGACATCGTAGAGGTCATAAGTTCAATTCTTATCACGCCCACCATTTTACTTAAATTCCGCCAATTTTCTGGTATTTACATATAATTTTAAAAATAATATAAATCATTGCCTGGTAATTATTGCGAAGGGGCCACACCCGATCCCATCCCGAACTCGGAAGTTAAGTCCTTCAGCGCCGATGGTACTTTGTCTTA
>MDTA01032073.1_pt1 | contig 14991 bp, 17 predicted proteins | sample 811151 | NCBI WGS metagenome assembly MDTA01 (sample SAMN05326648, study PRJNA326480) | marine metagenome | isolation source: seawater | place: Indian Ocean: South | collected 2010 | reverse complement strand
GAGAGAGAGAGAGAGAGAGAGAGAGAGAGAGAGAGAGATCACGCACGCATGATCTTCCTCGCGCAGTGCGCGCGGTGCCTTCTGACCTGCTGCTCTCCGGACGTGAGGTGGACCCTAAACGGTCGAGGAAAAGTGAGGGGCCCCGGCGTCACAATTTCTCTCACCATCGACGATTACCCGAATGCGAAGACCACAGTCGCAGACGTCCACCGCCTCATGGAGATGCTTGCAAATCGACGCGTCCAAGCCACATTCTTCGTGTTCGAAGTCAACAGAAACTTTGGCGAGATTGTGGGGACTCTGCTGCGTTGCGGGCACGAGGTGGGGGTGCACTACCAAGGACGCTGGGGCTTTTGCAAGTCCGCATCAGAGTACGTGGACCAGGCCGAAAGACTCAAAGGTCGGATAAGGAAGGCGACCAACCTCCCATTTGTGCCTCAACATGTCAGACCGCCCGGTGGCTGCATCTGTCCGGGTAGCGCGGCGGCGCTCAAAACCCGTGCTGGGCTGAGCACCGTTGTAGGGACGGCATACTCGTTTGACGCGGACCTGTGCGCCGGGACTGGGCCAGTGCTGCAGGCGCGCACCGCAGCTCTCATGACGTACGACGGCGCAATCGCCATCTTCCACGACCGAGATGAAAAGGGTGCGCTGGAAAAGGCTGTCGGTCTCTACTTTGAGGCACTGGACGAGAAGTTCGGCACGAACCAATGGAAGGCCGTCAGCTTGCGCAACGGAATGATAGACGACGCGTGCGTTCGCGCAGACATGCTGCCTCTCATAGCTGTCGTGAGGTGTGTAAAAATGGACCGATTGTGACCAACGAACAGTACACACGCCAGGCGTCACCGCCTCGGACACCGCCAACGCATTTGGTCTTCTCTTTCTCAGTCAAACTTAAACCGGTACTTGATGTGGTTGTTTTTCTTCCTGACGATCGCCTTGTCTCGCTCCGACTTGTACGCCGGATCTGTGCAGAGGTGGTTCATCGCGTCCAAGTAATCGCGCAGCTCCCGCGCCGGGTCCTGGTTCGGCGGCGTTCTAAAGATTTTCTCGTACATGGCGCTCAGCTCCGGGCGATTGCGCTCGAAACTCGTGTACACCTTGTCCAGAGCACGGATCACGCGGTAAGTCTCGTCCACGTTGCCTTTCAGGTGCGTGCCGACGAGCCAGTCTTGGAACTCAGGGCTGCCGAGCAGCGCGCAGAATTCGCCGAGGGTCCACCGCTTCCCGATTTGGCCAACTCGGTTTTCGGCAAAGTCCACAATGCCAGCGGCGCGATTCTCGCGGTCGCGATCTTCCTTTTCGAATCCGTAGATGATGTCCCAGAGTTCGTCGGGAAGATACGGTATCTGTTTCCCAGGCTTTTGGGCGGGATCCTGGTCGAGCCGGCTCAAATCGGGAAGCGGTGGACCCTCGGCATCCGGGGGCGGCGGCACCGGAGTCGAGTTCTCAGCACCCATCGTTGACGTTCCCAGATTTGAACTACGCACACTACCCTTGATCTCACTGCACACTGGCTCTTCCTCTTTGGGTCTCACAACTCCTAGTTATTTATCCAACCCGCGTCGCGCACTACTCGCACGCAAGTAACGCACGCGTCTGGCCCACTGCTCCACCGCCTCGGACGTCGCCAACGCATTTGGTCTTCTCCTTCGGGTCGTCTTAGGTCTTGGTGCTCACGGCCAGGTGGCCAGAGCGTGGTCCAGCGTGGACTGGACCAGTCCGGAGCTGGGCTTCGGCGCGTAGTCGAGCACAAGCGGCACGACAAACCCGTCTCCGGCAGTCATGGCCTTCACAGAGACGACATCGACCCCTTTGAGCAATGCGCTCGTTTCCGTGTTCAGAGTGCCGCACTTGCGCCAGCGCACTGTGTCGTCGAGGCCGCTGGGGTCCAACCCGGCCTCGACCTTGGCCGAGGCCAAAGAGCACTGCCCGTGGTCGAGAACGAGCACATTAAACTTTTCGGAACCGCTCTTGAAGTCGGGAGAGACGCGGAGCTTGTCGTCCGGACAGATCGGCCAGGGAAGAGGGCCGCCCACCTTCATCTTCACGCGAAGGCGGTGTGGCGCGTCTGGCGCGTCTGCCCTTGCCATGCGCGCCAAAAAAAACACAACCTCAAATGGAACCAAAAAAGGAAGGTGCGGTCTATCGTTAGCGCTAACCGACGCTCGCTCCTCCCACCGGCCGCATCGCGCGAGGGATGCCACCGTCGTCGGGCGCTTCCGCCATCAAACGCGAACTCGCGCAGCGCAAGCTGAAGGCGAAGAAGGCCAAGACCCCAGCCCAGATCGAAGCGGCCGAGAAGCGCAGGCAGGCGCGTAAAGCCACCGAGGCAGCAAAGAAAGACTGCGCAAAGCTGAGGCGAGAGGCTGCCGCCGAGGCCAAGGCGGGGCGAGAGGCCGCGGTGGCGGCAAAGCAGGCGCAGGAAAGGGCGCGCGCGGCAGCCATCATCGTGCGCCGGGGTGGCGACCAGAACCTCCAGAACCTCCAGAATGCGCAGCATCCATCTGACTCAGACCTGGCCCCGGAGGTAAAGAAACCACCCACGCGCGCGTCGGCTCGCCCCGCGTCCTGCACGCCAAAGGCGCCATCCGGCGCGCAGCAGCGCGCGAGACTTGAAGAGCAGATGTGCACACTGGCCGCGGACGTCGCTTCGTGCAGCAACATCATTGACCGAGCCGAGTTCGAACGCGCCGCAACGACCTGCGTGTTTCGTGCGGGACCAAGCCGCGGGGTAGAGGAGGTAGACGCCACTCAGCCAGCAGAATACTTCTCTGACGTGAAGACGTTTGAAGAGCTCGTGTGCGAGTGTCCGGCTTCCGTGAGAAAGGGCGAGTACAACGCCGTGCTGCTCGCCTTACCCGCGTCGAGCAATCGTGTGAACGCGTGGCTGGACCACGTGGCTGCGCGTGTCCAGAGCAGCGGGAATCGAATTGTCGTACGCTTCACGCGCAGCGACGACGGCGGTCGATACCAAGACCTGGCCGCCGTTTCGGGGGAGCTTTACAACACACTGTTCGCCGCCGCAAATGGCCTTGGCCCAAGGTGCTTTGCTGCCCTGCTCGTGCCAACTTCCAGGCGCAGCCGAACCACCGGAAACGTGCTCTACGGCGCGTTGTACGTCCTCGAGCGAGCGATTAGCACCCTCTCAGAGCACATTCATGCAAGCGTGCAGTGTACGCCACGCGGTCGGCCGTCGCCGGCTTACCTGAAACAGCTGGGGCGCGACGCGGCGGGTTCAGTTCTGAGCGTGATCCGCCGCCTGTCAGTCTTGGGCTGCGTCCACTTGGACGTGAAGCTGGGCAATCTTGCGGTCATGTCTGGAAGACCGGAGAGGAAACCCAAGGACAAGGCCGTGTGCACGTCCAGGTTTATAGACTTTGACGCGTCGTACTTTCTGGTGCTCGACGCGTCGGAGGCGGCGTCGGGATCTGGGCGGCCGGCGCGGTGCTGGAGACAATCCATGTTTGTCAACCTCCTACTCGTCACGTCCCACCTTTACTTCTACGCGCCACACGAGGCAATTTGGTGGGGGTGGAGCGAGGAGGTGCGAGATATATTGCACGAGCTTCACGACGACGTGCTCGCGCGGCGCGGGTTGGGCGAGGAGGACGGCTGCGCCGAGACGGAGTGGTTGTGGAAGCTAAATCCGACGCGCGTTTCGCAGACGCGCGACCTCGGCAAGCGTGATGCGGTGGTGCCGGCCGTGCTCGACCTCGAGGCTATCATTCGCTGTTATTTCGTCTTCGCACAAGAAGGTGTGGTCAAGCGGGATCCATTGCGCCTCAAAGTCGCTTCCGGCTCACCTACGGTCCTGTCGCAACTCCTGTCTCGCGTCTGTCCTCCGTGCGAGCGCCGCACGTGGGGGTGGCCGCACCCAACGCCACGCTAAGCGGATGCTTGTGTGTGGGTGCGTGTGGGCGCGTGTGTGCGACGATGCAATCCTTACGGGCGGCAATGGAGTGGATGGCGTGCTCGGTGGCGGTTCAAGAAACCCTTCTTTGCCGCATGGTGTATGTCGTGCTAGTGCTGGTCGTTTCATCGTGCAACGCGCTCATCCTCTTTTTGCTGTGTCTCGTGCGGCCACAATGGGCAGAGGCGGCGATCCCTGTGATTTCGCTCGCGCTCGTCTTCATCATGCTGCTCGTGCAGCCGACCCGAGTTCCCGCTTGGGCACTTGCAACCTCGATTGTTACGCTTTACACATTATCTTTGCTGAAGACTGTGCTGGCGGTACACGTCCTACGCGAGGGCTGGAGAGATGGAGCGTTTGATACAGAAGGACAGAGCATTGCGGCTGCACTGATCTCGAGCATGGTGCTAGACGTTGTGCTCGCCAACGTTGCGCAGCACATTGCCGAAAGGCGCGCAGAAGATGTCGATTCCTTGCTGGCCGAACTGAACCAGAACGGCGAGATAAAGGAGGACGACTATGAGGATCCTGAGGGGTCGGACCAGGACGACTACGGTTACAAGGTGACGGCGGTGCGGGGAGAGAAGAAGGGGAAAAGAGAGCGTGATGCGGGCGAGCGCGACCGTGTCGCCGAATAGACAGAGTAAACGTGACACGTTACGTTCTAGCCAACGTGTAACAACGCGATCACAGAACTTCGGCGATTCCATGTTCGCGTTCGCGTAGTGGATTGTTCCGCCGCATGTATAATCGCGCGTAGATTACAACCAGCCCCACGAGCCCAGCGGGAAACGCGCCAAAAAGTACGAGAATCCCACACGCCGTCATGGCGGTGACGGCAGCATTCTCTACCGGAGTGTTTCCTGACGCCCAGGACGCACCGAAGACGATGCAAAACACCAAGGTGGTAAGCAAGAGTGAAGTACATCCCCAAAGAGACAAAAGAAAGGCACACGCCTCCTTCTTACTTGGTAAGGTTGAGCTGCTGTCTGATGGCGGGTTCTCGGGTGCATCTTCTCTCATGTCAGACACAAGCAAGACACTCACACTATCACGCGTGTGTTAGCGCTGCGCACCGCGCGCCAGACGCTCGCGGACAGTTGACTAATTTTCATGAAGCTTGGGCGAAGAACGCATCGATCCTATGCCGAGTGTGGTCCAAGGGCCTCCTCCGTCGTCGCCTTCATCGTTTGTGTGGAACGAGCTCGATCGCTGACGCTCCATCGCGTCCATGCGGCGCTCGTCGACGCGAGTGTTGTTCGCCGACGACGAGAGCGTCAAGAGCCGCCCAAGTCTCCGTCGGATCCCTTGTTGCGACGCCTGTCGAGAAGGCGCCATCGCCATCTCAATGGCGTGGTGGCCGTCGTCTTCGTCACTGGAGCTGTCGTCGTCGTCGTCGCACGCGGCCCACCGTCCTCGGCCTCGGCCCCGTTTCCAAACCACGGCTTGACGCCCCCCGCTGAGCATCTTGATCCACGGGAGCGCTGGCATGATAATGGCCGACAAGAGGAAGATCAGAAAGAAGGCAAACTTAAGCGGTGACCCACAGGTGTCTGAGAGCTCCCTCCACACGACCCCATGCGCGTGGAGGATCGCCTTCAGAAACACCGGCGCGGCGCGGTCGGCTTGAGCCTTGAGGCACGCTTCCCGCATTTTGATACTACCGCGCGCCGCCCCCGCAGCGCACAATTCGAGGAGCTCGACGTCGGCTTGGCGATCTGATCTCACCTCAGCGAGGCTTTCCAAGTATAGAACGCCAGCCCGACACAGACCAGTCCCGGCCATGAGAACGCTCACCGAACGTGTGATGGACTTTGCGCTAACGCGTCGCCGTGAAGACAGTGACGCCGGTCGAGAGGGCGCCGCTTGTATCTGCATCGTCTGCATACGTCCACGGTTGTTGAGGTTGTTGAGGTTGCTGTGGTTGCTGTGGTTGTTGGCCTGTAGATCGCTCTTAGCGGACATAGAAGACAGTAACACAGGATGGTGCAATGGCTCAGGTTTACCGTGTTGACGGTGATTCGCATGGCGAGCTTTGTCTTCTACGTCTTCTTGGGGCTGTACCTCTTAAGTGTTGCGCTCAACTACCTCCCGGTAGTTGACGTCACTGACGTTCCCCCCGGTACGTCTGTCAACAAGGTGGGGTTAAGCCTGCAGTCGCTAAAGTACCTCATGTTCTCGGACGACATCGCCAAGATCTGGGCCCCGAGCCCGCCTCCCCCTCCTCTTTCTCTCTGACGTAAAGTGGTCGCCCCAGTATCCGGCTGGGGAGTGCAAAATTATGTCGCGTTGGAGACGACGTACGCTGTGTACCACACATTCGTTTATTATTTTACCCCTCGCCCCATGTCATGCGGAGCTGACAAAGCTAAGCAACACCGTGGCCGCCGCGAGGCCGCTACTCCTTCTTGACGACGACGACCGCGCCCTCCGGCATTGGCGGCGGCACGCCGGCCTCGGTCTTGACGCGCTTTGGCGGCGGCTCGGCGGGCGCGGGCGCGGGCGCGGGCGCGGGCGCGGGCTTGTTGGGACCGCGTGGGATCGTATTATTGGCACCGCGTTGGCAGTAGAGAGTGCCCCAAGCGTTCCACCACTGCTGCGAAAGGTCGACGGACAGCACGTAAAAGGGTCGCTGGTATTTGATAGCTGTCCCGTACGACGTCGCGCCGCCCGCGCCGGAGGGAAGCAGGTTGGGCACCATCGTCAGCGTGCAGTTGGGAGAGTCGCGCCACGGCGCGGGTACGACGAACTTCTTCACGACTCTGTTCGGCGGCATCAGATTTGCGATCTCCCAGTTGCTCCACTCGCCCCACTTTGCGGGTGGGAAGAGCGCGTCGAGCGAGTAGGTGTTGTGGAACGAGTAGAAGCCAAGCTTGGTCCTCTGAATCATTAGGAGGCTGAGCTGTTTGTTGATGGACGCAGTCAGGTGCTGCACCACGATCATCTGGACGGCGCACACGGCAAAAGGCGTGTTGGGGTCGGGCAGGCTCTTCTGGGGAAACTTCTGGTCGACGTTCTCGCTCTCGTCGAGCCTCTTCTGGCACAGCGTGAGGATGGTCTCGGTTAAGGCTTGCTCGGACATTCTTGCGACGTGTTGCTGCGTGCTCCACGCGACCCCCTCGACGGCATTTACGGCATCGAAGAGCTGCTGCGGCGTGTCCAGAGGCAGCTCCTCCTCGTCTGTTGCGGCAGGCGCGGCGGCGGGGGCGGACATCCTGTGGCGCCTCAGTCAGTCGGTGTGTCTGCAACTTCAGAGACGCCGGCAGTACACCTTCCAAAAAAGGGAGGTGTACTGAAATGTCGAGCAAAGGCCGACCGACCTGCCTAAAAAGGTAGGTCGAGCGAGAGAAAGCGGAAGACGCGAGGAAGCGAGGACGCAAACACATGAGCGTTGCGAGCGCTGCGAGCGACGTCTCCGACCCTTTAGCGCCAGCGTCCTTCACGCACCTCGCAGGGATGCTGAAAGCGTTCCAATCCACGCCTCCGGGGCCTTCGCCGCAGCCGGCCGCGGCCGCGGTCATCCACAACTCCAACCCGGCACCCGGGCCTCATGTCTCTCGGCTTCAGGTTGGAAAGTCCTTGCAGCGACAGCTCCAACAGCAAACCCCCAACGCAAAGTCTGTGCCTTATCAAGGCCTCGTCTCGATGAAGTGGCGTCTTGGCCCCGCGATTCACAAGCACCCGAACAGGCCCGTGCTCTCGCCCAATCCCAAGGATGAGCACAAGGTTAAGCCCACTAAGCTCACCAGTTCCACCAAGCCCATCAAGCCCAAGTCCGCTCTCAACGAGCCCAACGCCGGAGAGTTCGGAACGTTTGCACCGGATGCGGTTGTGGTGGCATTATTTCCTTTCAACTCAAAGAGGGAGCCTGACGCCATTGCGATGGCTCGGCCGCCTGCCGCGACCGTGGCCATGAAACTGCCTGTTCCGCCACCACCGATAGGGTCGCCTGAGTGGCGTAAGCGCGGAGAGCGAACCAAGCAAAGCCTCGGCCAGTACAACCCCGCCCCGCCGAGACGCACCTGCCCCGGGATGTGCGCTCAGGCCGGCTGCATGAATTGCAAGCCTCTGGACAGGCACTCCGCCGCTCCCGACCCACCCTGAGACCGTGGGCGGTGCGCTCCACTGAGCATCTTGGGGAGTGTGGGTGAGTGTGGGTTGTCTAGAAGCCATCGGTGGCGCGCTAACCAGCAGTCTCAATAAAGAAGAGAGTGTTATTGGACTCTCTCTCTCTCTCTCTCTCTCTCTCTCTCTCTCTCTCTCTCTTTTCTCACACACTTTGCACTGCACACTGCACACTGCACACTGCACTAGCAGCTTGGGTAGTCAAAGGGAGTCGCGCGACCGCGACCGCTGGACAGAGGCTCGCACGCGCGCGTGCTAACCTCCCCCCCCACCCCACCCCACCCCCTTCCGCTGCGGCAACGCAGTCGCTCAAGGGAGTCTCGGGCGACGTCATCGTGCTCGAAGAGGAACGTCTAGACCTTCGAACCGCGTGCACGACCCTCTGCTCACTCACCGCCTTCCCTTTCTGTCGACAGGCGGCGTACTGCGACCCGGGGGTGCGCCGCTGAGACGTAACAAAGCAGTGCACGAACCACACACACACTAACTCTTTTGCTCTGTCTCGGTGGCAGTTGATTAGCGAAGTGTAAGCGCTGCCCAACCACGCCTCCAATTGCCACACTCACACGCCGTGGCGTGAACAGAATTGTTCCACTTTTGAGTATGTCGCAGTCCTGCCTGCTCTGCATCGTGCGCCGCTCGGGTCGCCCTGGTAGGACACCGTGTCGCCGACTCACGCCCGTTCGCCCTTGTGATAATAGAGCACGCTCTTGGAATCGGGCAACCACTACAGTACGCCGCCATCCCGACCCCTCTCTCTTCCCTGGTTGGTGTTCCGCTCCATAGTCTGTCATTGTTCTGTGCGCAGGCAAGATGTTCGAGCTGAAGAACCCGGTCACCGGCCTGCCGCTTTTCGAGACAATCTCAATCACGCTCGTGTGCGGTACGTTTTGCTCAGTCCTGTCGCCTTCCTCTGACGCCACCTCGCTTGTGCTCTTTGAACGCAGAGGCGTGCCTACAGACGGAGACTCCGGAATTGTGCACTCACAAACTACACGAGGCGCGCTTTTTGAACTCCAACCTCCAATCTTTTAGGTGCATGGCAGTTCCGACCACGTGGCTCCCATACAGATGCCTCGCTGGCTATCCAGCGCCAAGATGGAGGTGGTCAAATCGTTGCTGAGCGAAGATCCGGTGCGTGCTTGGCACGATACTTGTCCCTAGTCTGCTTATACAACCCGAATCGTGCCTAACGCCTTTCCTTGGCGCGTGCGCAGGCGATGCTGTGTGCACCACCCCGCCCCACGCCTTAGGCCATACCTCGTGCGGAACCTGGGCCACCTTAGCGTGCTGTGCACAGTCTTCGCGAGAGCATGGGCGTCACTTCAGACTCGAACACTCGCGCGTTCAACTCTCGCGACATTGACCGCTTCTTTCAGCGGCCGGGCCTTGCTATTGACCGCGACCCACTCGACTACGCTGCGCCGAGTAACTCAAACCACGTCATCCTCGCCGTCGACCCATCGGGAGGCGGGCAGTCGGCCTTTGCCATCGCTTCGATTGCCTACACCTCGCGAGGCCATCTCGTGGTGCGCACCCATCCCTTCACCCCTTCACCCCCTTCACCCCCTTCACCTCTCCTTCTACTCGACCAGTCTAACAGTCAGCTCTGTGCTGGGTCGGACACTCCCCAATTCCCAAGCCGCTCCCCTCGCCACATCTCGCTGAACGCGACGCACTGCGTCACAAAAACGTCAGGCCTCTGGCACAGCCCCGAGAGAAGCCGTGGCACGCACAGCGGTAGCACGCGTTCCACAAAATCGCGAACGTACGCCCCGTCGCCGTCGCCTTGTGCCCTGCGCGCCTCTTCGAGAGCAGTAAAGTGGCGCTGCACTTCGGGCTCTCTAGACAGCGCGTAGAGCACGGCCGCCTTCATGCACGTTGCGCACGCCGTCGCCCGAATCTCTGCGGCGTTGCCATCGCCCGTATCGCCCGTATCGCCCGTACCGCCCGTACCGCGCTCATCACCCAACGCCGACTGTGGCATCAACTCGCACAGCGCCTTCAGCTCCGAAGCGGCCTGTGCGGCGTTTGTGGTGGCACTGATGCCTTGCGCGCGTCCGTGTGTCTCCATCAGCATCTCCGCCAAATCAAGCACGCAGTCCTTGAGCTCTTGGCGGTGCTGCTCGACAGACGCCCTGCCCGATAGGGCAATGGAAGCGCTCAGTGGCGGCCCAAGCACCAACTCTCTAAGCCGCATCCGCCCTCCGCCCTCCGCCCTCCGCCCTCCGCCCCGCTGTCCGCAGGTCCTCGGGCTGGACCAGCTCCGCACAAAGGAGGTGAAGTCGACGCACGCACTGGTTCTTAAGCACATAGCTAGCGTGCGGAAGATGCGAAACCTGGGGCCGAATGAGGCGACAATTTGCTTTGTCCTCGAGTCCAACCTTGCGTTTGAGTCGCAGCACATCATACACGCGGTCCAGATGGCACAGAAACAGAATCCACAGCTCTACCGAAACTGGATGGCGCTCCTCGAAGGGGCACAGAACACCATGGGTTGGCTCACAGTGCGCCCCGAGCCCTGCGCATCATAGCACCACAGCATCAAAACAAGCGGTGCGCACGCGTTGTTGACGCGTGCGCGATGAGAGTGCGCAGACCAACGAGCGCAAGGAGAGCATGTGCTTGCGTACGCCATAACCAGCCATATAACCAGCGCCAGTTGCACCTCCCGGACCCGCGTTTCCCGTCTCGACGCTGCCACGCGCTCTGCCATTGCGCGCAGAGCTGCGCGAGGCTCTGAGCACCAACCGCATATCCTTTTCGAACGAGTTCTTCTCCAGCACCGGAGCTGCAGAAGCCAAGGAGCAGCTCAAGGGAGAGCTCCGCGAGTTTTCGATCTTGGTAGACCCTCCGAAGACTCCCTTTGGAAAGGTTCGCCGAACGTTCACGGGGAAGACGGGTGGGCGGCAGGACGACATGGCCATTGCGCTGCAGCTAGCCATCGCTGGGGCAAGAGTCTTCTACGAGTCCGAACGGTACCAGAAGTTCCGGCCCGAGCTTCCAGTGCGCTAAGGGTGCCTCTAACTCTTTCTCTCGCGATCTTTTGGTGTGTTTGTAAAGGGGGTGGTGTACGCGTGTGTACGGGTGTGTGTGAGCGCTGGATGGACGCGGGGTTAGAGAACGACACATTTCAACAGTGGACGGGGCAGTGGGGCGACCTGTCGAATGTGCCCAGCCGTTTTCGAAGAGACGAACAGAGCCTTTGCGACCTCGTGGTACGACTTGTAAAAGGTGAGCTACACGGCTGCGGAGGGTCCACTGTCGGCGTCGATGGGGGTGGTGGATCCAGCGGTGAGCGTGGTGAGTTTGGCAACGTCGGCGTCATCTATTCGGGAACGTGCGCCGCTCCACCAGCAAAAGGAGGCATAAACGTCAGCAGAACCTGGGGGCGATATCTAACGGCCTCGGACGGCTCGCGGTTGAGCGTGCGCTTTGAGCCACACAATCTGTTTGATTGTAAGCTCGCGCCTTCGCAGCTCGGTCGGTTCTCGATTCGGCGCGAGTGCACCGACTCCAACCTGGACTCGAACTCAGGCAGAACACGCGAGCCGCCGGTGGTGCGCACACTATTGTTCTTTGGGTGGCCCCACGGGGCCCACGCGCAGCACACCGACTGTCTGGCAACTGTTCACGACCAGCAAGGCGCACCCACCGGTGGCCTAGGCCACCCGTTGAGCCTGTTCCCCCGCGACGAGACCAACCTGCTCGAAGCGGGGGGCGGTGTCCGGTCGAAGGATCAGAGCAACACGGCCGGAATGGCTGCCTTGGGTGTGGCTGGCGCGCTGCTTGGGGTGGGAGGCGGCGGCGGCGACGGCGACGGCGACGGCGGCGCATCGTCGCCATGTCGGGAGAAGAGCAGAGAACAGGTACGACATGCACTCCGCCGCCGGTTTCAAAGCGCAGAGAAGCGCGCTCTCGCTGCGGGACACTGCTCGGCGGCCTTCACCCAGGCCTATTTGGCATCCAGCAACGTGCTTCTGCTTTCGGAGCCGCTTGGAATCATGCTACTGAACACGCTGCCCTCGCTCAGCGGCGCTCTACCGGACCTGCACACCGGTCCGTGCGGAACCAACACTGTCCTGGCGGTCGCTGTGCGAATTGCAATGGCGCCCAGTCGAGTGTACTGGCGTGACGCAGGCAGTACACTCAGTCCACAATGGCGCAGCGCGGTTCTGGACCAGACCAATGGCACGTACGAAGACGTCTACGCTCGAGGGGTGGCTCGCGTCGCCTTTGAGAGCACCACGCAACCTCTGATCCACTTGGAGCTTGACGACGATGCCGACGGTGCGGCACCACCAACGCAAGAGGAATTGCGGCGAGGGTCAGCAATCTACAGCCTCGACATCCTCGTGCGCTGGCTATTGCTCAAGGCGCGCTCAGGAAGCTCTACGCCAGATGCCGCCGAAGAGGAACTCTTTCTAAGGCTCTACAGGATCGGTCAGCGGGTGGTGACAGTGTGCTTTGGAGCTCGGCCGTTCATGTGCCCTACTGAACAGTGCGCGACAAGCGACCACATCTCAAACGCAGTGGACCGCTTTGTGAGGGCCATGGTCTACAAGTCGGGAAGCGTGCCGGCGGGAGAGGCCGAAGCGCACAATCCGCTACTGGAAACCAGCGTCGCGTCGGGCACCGACCTTGCGGCAACGTTGTGTGGAATACTGCGCTCAGTGGAAGCGTGGCTGCAGACGGCAGACGAACGCAAAACTGGCGGAACTGGTGGCACTGCCGAAGCGGACATCGACGACGACGACGCCGCTGGAGCGGAATTCGTCGCCGCGTTTAAAGACGCTACAGGCTTGGGCGGCCCGGACATTTCTTTTTTGGCGCTCCGAACTGGGCTAGGCGCCTTGTGCGCGAGCCTTGGGGTTTGGTCGTCGGGCGCAGCGGCGCCGCTCTCAGCGAAGACGCATCTGGTCGGAGACGCAATGCACCAAAACTGCGTGGATTGCAAGTGCTCGGTTCACGTTGTGGAGGCGGTGCTGTTTGCGCATGACGGAACGGCGTGCGCGGATCGAAGCGAGGTGCGCTGCTTGCGCTGCGCCAGACAACGCCTTGGAAAGCCGAGGGCATAAGGTGGCACGGGGGTGTGCGTACAGAGTGGAGGGAGAGGTGGAAGGGACTCGCTACCCTTGTCATCCATGGAACGAGCGGCGGCGGCCGGTTGGGCTGCCACGCTTCGGGACGACAACACCTCGTATCACGCTCACCAACAATGCCGCCTTGCGGTTGTTCGATCTAGCATCCCGCTGACACCATGCTCTTCACCCACCTCGACTGCGGCGTCTTCAACGGCTACTCCGAGTACAGGCGCCTGCTCACACAGCGACGAAGCACAGCCTGAAGGCGACGCTGCCGACGTTGCGTCGGGCGCGCAAGCCAGCAACCTCCTGTCCACCATCGTGTTGCGCTCGCCCCATGCCGGCATTCCATCGCGGCTGGGCGTGGGCCAACTGCTGTGCTGACATCGCGCCAGCGCTAGCAATGTGTGTGGGCTGTAATGCGTCGTCAGAAGTAGGTTCTGCAGCACCAAAATGAACGAGTCTAGGCCTCGTTTGCCACCACTCGCGCCACCACTCGCGCCACCACTCGCGCCGCCACTCGCGCCGCCACCCGCGCCCGTTGCTGCACTACCTGGACTACCTGGACTTTCGCCGCCACTGTCACCACACTGGCCACCCGCAGTGCGTCTGAATCCCACTTGGCCCGCTGAAAACGCGCTTGCGGCGCACCGCGATGAGGTGGTGGCGCTGGGTGGAGCGTTTGTGGTGCTTCTGCTCACCTTTGCGCTGGCGTGCATCTGCCTCGTGCGCGACCACTGGTGCGGATGCGGATCCTCTCGCATACCACGCGGAACGACTCCCCACACGGCGGAAGCGTCGAACGGCTTTGACGAAGAGATACGAGACGTTGATGACGAAGAGGTGGTGTCGGACAATCGCCGCAAACACTCGGGCTGTACAGCGTGCTGCGACATCGTTGGTGCGGTGGAAGACTTCCTTGTGCAGCTTCCAGAAGGTAGAACGCTTGGAAAAACGAGCCGGAAGGATTGCGTCATGGGCGTCGAGGCTGCCGAGGTTGCCGAGCGCTCCGTTGGCACTGACAAGCGCGCAAACAAAGGTAGGGGAGCCGCCAAGAAACAGCGTGCAGTTCACGCGCGGGAAGACGACTCGTGCGGGGAAGAAGACACGGAAGAGGACGCAGAAGACGCCGAGGAGGAGCAGCCCGTGCCAAAGAGGTCTGGCGTTTCTGTGAAACAAAAGTGGCGACGCGGCGTTCGCACTGGCGGCGGTCGCGGAAGCGATCGCGTCTAGGCTTTGCGGGCCTGAGCGTGTGTGAGTGTGAGTGGGTGTGAGGGCGTCTCGGACCCCAAAAAGTGGCGGAGTGTAGTGTTAGCTGTTTACCACCCTTCCGCTTATTATACCCCCACACCATTCCATGCGGAGTTGACGAAATGGGCAAGCCGGCCAAGGATTTGGTGGAGAGGGTTGGGGGAATGGGTCGGCCGCCGGGCAGGATCAAAAGTGGCACTTCTCAAAAGTCCCCCGTTTTGGGCTTCAACTCGAAACTCGATGTCCCGATCTGATCCTGCCCACTGGCCATTCTCAGAGACGGCATGTTTTGGTGTCCAACGCGAAACCAGAGTTTCGCAATCTGATCCTGTCCGATGGATTTCGAAATATGTGAGGGTGGTGGGCAGGATCAAGCGTCGGATCAGATTGCGAAAATCGGGTTTCGAGTTGAAGTCCAAAACACGCCGTTTCTGAGAATGGTCAGTCGGCAGGATCAGATCGGAAAATCCGATTTCGAGTTGAAGTCCAAAAAGGAGCGTTTCTGAGAATGGCCACTTTTGATCCTGCCCGGCGGCCGACCCATTCCCCCAACCCTCTCCACCAAATCCTTGGCCGGCTTGCCCATTTCGTCAACTCTGCATGATGTGTGGTAGG
>MDTA01183627.1_pt1 | contig 14992 bp, 17 predicted proteins | sample 811151 | NCBI WGS metagenome assembly MDTA01 (sample SAMN05326648, study PRJNA326480) | marine metagenome | isolation source: seawater | place: Indian Ocean: South | collected 2010 | reverse complement strand
TAAAGCACGCTCTTCTTTTCTAATTCTTTTGTTTTCAGCTATTTGCTCTAATTCAAAAATACGCTTTTCGCGCGCGGCGCGGTCGAGCATTTTCTGGCGTTCACGAATAAGTTGGTTTTGGTCTTGAAAAAACTGTTCCGCCGACTCGTCCTGTTGGCGCAGATAACGCTGTATTTCTTCTTGATTAAATCGGTTCTCCTCAAAGAATGCCATTTCATCAAGATATCTTTGGTATTCCTGCGCCCTTGCTCTTTCTTGAGAATCAAACCCTATCTGAAATAAATTGCCTTGAAGCTGACGCGCATCGCGTTGCAAAGCGGCGTTGTATTTCATCCACTGCGCGGCGTTTTTAGCCGCCTTGCTTGAGGTATACAACCCGTAGACATTACTGGCTACATTAAATGCGGTCCCAAAACTCATTATCAAATACCCCTACCTAAAAGACTGCGGGCGAAAGAGCTATCGTATTCGAGGTTCTGTAGCTCATCTTCATCATCTAGGTTAGCAAGATAAGCCTGCAAAGCCTCTTCAGTAAGGATATCTTGTTGACCGTCAGCAACTGTTGGGAATAACAGGTTTCCGTAGGCGTCTGTCAAAGCCTCAATTTCATCGGCCGCCGCCTGTTCGCGCGCCTCCACTGTGTCCATGTCGCCTTGTATTCTGGCTCTTTCTTCACCAAGTAGCGCCGCAAGCAAATCTAGTTCGTCTTGGGCTTGCGATGCCTTATACGTCTCGGACTGGCCCAAGATTGTATTCATAAGTTCTTCTGCCGTAGCTACATCGTCCAGGGTGTTAAAAGTATTTCCGCGAGCATCTTGCAACGCTTTTAAGGCATCTGACTCAATAGTGCCGCGCTTTGTAGCTAATGTATCCAGCAAGGCTTCTATGCTATCTAACCCACCCTCGATAGAGTCTCGGTTTGCGTCAAGACCGCCAGTAAACCTGTTCAAGTCAGCAAGCTCATCTATAAGATTGTTTTTAAGCCTGTTCATTGCGGCTTCATCGTAATCTGCTACGCCTGTAATTTGCTCAAGAATAGCATCTACGTCAGCCTGCTCTTTAGTAAGTTTGCCTGTTCTGTCAGCAAGCAGTTGTGTTAGAACCGATTGTGGGTCAGCCGCGCCTTCTATCAGGTCGCTAAAATCAAAGGCAAGCTCAGACTCAAAACCCTGAAGGTCTTTTATAAACTTATCCAAGTCTGACTGCGCATCTTCGATGGCAAACAAGTCGTATAAATCCATACGATTTACGCCTTTTGTGCCAGACTCCAAGAGGCTTTCGTATTGTTTGCGGAAGTTATCAATCCTGGCTTCTTCGGCCGCGCGTTTGTCTTGCAAGCTAGATATCATGTCTTCAAGCTCAAATGCTGTAGCTGTATCGCCAGCAAAATTAAAATCCAGTTCCGAATCAAATCCAGATATTTCGTCCCTAATAGCTTCCAATCTATCGTTAAAGCCACTAGGGTCTTCAACGTCAGCAATACCAAGAGCCTCTATTTCATCTCTTAACGTGTCTAGACGCGTGTCTATGTCTGTTCCGAAGTCGCTTATCCTAGTTTCTTCTGCGGCTTTTTCTTGTTGACGACCTTCGATAATACCTCGAAGCTCTTCAAGCTCTGCCAGAGTAGCGGTTTTGTCGGCAGAAAAATCGAGTTTGCTTTCAAATCCACCAAGCTCATTTTCGGCTTTTGATAGTTGGGCTAAGTATTTATCAAAGTCTGTGGACAGCGGGTCATAAGCGACATCAATATCAGACGTATTGAAATCATCTGTGTAACCGCTAAAGAAGTTTTTAATACGGTCTAACTCAGACTGCCTGCCAGTTTCGAGGCCACTAATGACTGACTCAAGCTCGGCTAACTCCCTTAAAAATTTATTTGCCTGAGCAAAGTTTAATTCATTAAGTGTTGGTGTAGCCAGGCTTACAGCCTGTCCGTAAGACGTGCCTGTTGCTGAAAAATTAGGGTTTGTTGGCAAGCCAAACGCATCATACGATAAGTCATCGACATATGTTTGAGGAGGTAAAAAACTTCCTCCCAAGGGGCCAAAACTCATGTTTTGTATCTGGCTGACAATCTCTGGGTCCATACCGTAGTAAGGAGAGTCGGGGTCTTTGATTAACTCTGCTATGGAAGGAGGGGTAGGTTCTGCGGGAACTATGTATGGGTTAAACCCAGAAACGTCTCCCGTCAAAAAATCACCTAGCGTCGATTGAAGATTATCTATTGTATCGCCGTAGCCAGATAAAGTATCTACATCGTAATCAATATCTAGCCCACTAAGAGCATCGCCTATGTCACCTATTGTACCGCCGTACCCTGACAACTGCTTGTTAAAGAAGTTAATAGCTTTGTTGTATTCTTTAGCTTGCTCATTACGCGCCGCCTCAACACTTTTAACGTATTCGTCACGTTGCGGTGAGTAATCTGGGGGCGGCGGCGGAGCCTTTGGTCCTGATTTTTTACCCATAACTTAAATCCACTTACACTCGTCTTTTAACATTGCCATCACGACAGCGTCGTCGTTCTCAAAATACTGCCTGTAAACACCCTCTTGGATAAAACCAAGTTGCTTACAAATTTTTAAGCTGGCGGAATTTTTACTTCCAATAAGAACCGCCACCCTAACCACGCCACAATCCACAAAAGGATACGAAAACATGGTTTTGAGATTCGACCGCATCCACATAGACCTATCGTCAGCCCATGCCGCCGCCCAAATCTCTCGCCCTGTGTAACCTGAGAAAGTGACTCCACCTACCAGGCTCCCGTCTTTAACAAAGCCTATAGAGGTATTAGGCTCTGGGATGGGAGGGCATTTGCACCTTACGGCGCAGACTTCAGCTAAAAACTCTTGTTTGTGGCTAGTGGGTTTCGCAACCATTAACTACTCAAGATACTAAAAGCAAAAGTCACCTCTAAATCGTTCAAGCTAGACGCATTGGTTATGTTAAAACCAATCTTCTTATTTGCAGAAGTAGCGTCTATCTCTTGTGGCGTGGAAAGCGTCGTGTTGTTGTCAGAAGATGAAACATTTACTGTGCTTCCTACGTTTACACCATTTACTTGTATTTGCACTGTCCCTGTACCAGAAGAGCAAACCACATGGATTGCATCAATCTGTATTCTTTGTTTGAAAATGCGCTGTATTACTTGCGCACCGTTTGACACAGACCCAGATACAATTTTGTAAAAACTACCAGATGATATAGACGTTGGCAGTTGGCTTGAGGGCAACCTACCTGTCGAATCCAGAGACGCTACGCCGTTAGCGGCTCCGCGTTGTGTTGTAGCAATGCGAGACGAAAGGTCTATAGCCGCATACACCAATGCTGTACCTGTGCCGTTAACCTGAACCACCTGGCCAGCGTTAGACGTAGAGAATGTTGGTAGGCCGCTTTCTGGCGACGTTTGAAGGAACTGTGTGCCGTCGTAAAACCTAAGAACATTTGGAGACACAGACGTATCTAGAAACAAGTCACCAGCAGAGGGGTTGGACGGTGTTGTGCCGCTTACAGTAAGTTTTGCCGCGGTTGATATATGTGACACAAGACCTGCAACTTTTGCTTGCGCGATGTCTGCATCCGCAATTTGCAATTTACTAAACGGTATTTTACCAGTGGCTGTATCAGTAAAGTTTGTTTCTGTCATCAGCCCTGTAATTGTGTTGGCTGAAGTATTTTCTACTGTGATAATTGAAATCGTGTTTCCGCTTGGCACAGCGCTAGTAAATGTAACTGTATCGGACGCCGCATTTGTTACATAGTCATTTGACCCGCCCTCTCTTTGCAGTACGCCGTTTTTGTATACTTGCAATACAGTCGCGTCATCATGCACAAATGGAAACACTGTTTGGGAGGCGGTGGTAACTGTGTCGCTACGGGTAAAACCAGTAATTGCAGTTGCTCGGATTTTGTAAATCGTTACGACGTGACCAGCAGTCAGGCCAGAATTGAATGTGACTGTGTTGGCTGTAGCATTACTTACGTAATCATTTGACCCGCCACTACGTTTTAATATTCCGTTAACGTATACGAGCAACTCGTCCGTTGAATCATGCGCATAGTTTACAACTGTTTGGCCTGAAGTGGCGACAGTGTCTTGGCGTGTATGAATGATTGGCGCTCCAACAGTCCCAAGGTCTGAGCCTGCCGCCCCCCTCAGACTGTCAAGCGTTGCCAGTGTTGTCCAGCCTGTGGTGGTGTCGGTGTAGCTACCAACGCGATACTGGATGCCAGCAGAGCTATCATTACGAAATTCTATTGGCCCTTGAAAAACGCCGTCTTCACTGAATAAAACCTTTAGAAGTTCGCCAAGGGTTTTTTCACCTAGCTCTGCGCTGTTTAAATACCTGATAACATTTTCAAACTCAGCATTAATGTTGCCGCTTGCCACATAGTTTTGTGGGTTTTGTTGTCTTAACCTTGCCATTAGCTTTTCCTCAGAATCACGCCAAACCCAATAATTCGGCAAATACCTTTTCCGCTGACTGTTAGCTTGTACTGCGCTCCTCTGTAGCGTCCTTCAAACTTACGTTCGTACTGCCTAGATAATGGAACATCAGGGTAGTTATTGTCGTCCCCACTATCACTAATCTCGAATGTATCTGAGTGTATTAACTGCTCCATATCATCTGTAACTTCCAACGTAGCTGTCCCATTGCCCGTTGCTTGGATGAGGATAGAATGTATTGACTTAGTATCGGTGAAGGAGCCGTGCCATAAAACTGGGGTTTTGAGTACCATGTCAGGGTGTACTTCTGCTTCTTCTTCAATCTTTTTGATGTCATAAATACCGCCACTAGAGCCAAAAACTAGACGGCCGCCCAGTGCCGCACCGCATCGAGCGTTTAAAAAAGTCCCTGTTGACCACTTTGGGTCCATACCAGGAAATATTGTCATTGTTAATCTTTTGGTTATTACGCCGCCGCTTTGCGGAAAAAAGATGTGATACTGACCCATGTCTTGGTCATAGACAGCAGATATTTTTTCGGGGTCTTCTACAGACCTGACTAGGCTTCTGTATAGCGTATCAATCTTTGATGAGAGCGACTCACCCTCAATAGTTATTCCGTTTTCGGCAGAGCGTCTAAGACTATGCACGCCTGAGCGAGAACAAAAAAGTAAGTCAGTGCCAGCGCTTTTAATGGTTTGGTGACTAATACAGCCCACGTTAATGGATGCTTTGTCGTCTAACGCCCACAGCCCTATATCCACGTCCACTAAAAATATTAAGGTTCTGTCTGTAGTAAATACAGCTAATCGGCTTTGTTCAAACTTAGCTAAACCTGTAATAGATTCGGATGTGCCAAGCTGGTTTGATATATCAATGTTGCCAGCGCGCAACACAGAAACGCTATCAATGGGTTCATCATCAGGAAATATCTCGTCATTATCTACTCGTGAGATTGCGACATTTGTTTCACTACCACTGATACCAGCAACGCACAACCTCCTCGACACAGAAGCAGAAAAAGCAGGTCTAAGTTGGTCTAGAGCAGGGCTTTGGTTGAAGTTGTAGTTTGTCCCGTCATAAAAAAGAGGCGGCTCTCCGCGCGAAAAAAAATGATTTCTCCTGTTAAAAACAGAGGAAGTCACTACGCTGTTAAGGGGAAAGGCGGCCTGTTTTTCGTGTCCGTCTTCGCTAATTAAGTTAATAGCACTACCGTCTTGCTCCGCAAATACAACCTTGTCTTTTGAGTAAAAGTTAACAGCGACAACTGGCGAAGACCCAACCAAATAATTACAGCCAGGGTCTCTTGTTACTTGCCCGCGCCAATCACAAAAAGCATCTTGGCAAACTGAAAGGTGTTGGTTTTTGCCTGTATCTAAGGATGTTCTGTCACGAGAGACATCAAGACCCATAAAGTTTTCATAAGCAACGCTTTGAATTTTAATGCCTGTGGGTGACTTAGTAGCGCTTGTCATCTTGTCGTGCCGTTATATTTGCTTGTCTGGCCTGTAAAATTACGGCGATTAGTGCCGTTATCTGTAACTCGCATTTCTATAGCGGTGTTTCCATTTAACCGCCGCCATAGTTGCTGGCTGATAGTCCGTATAAAAGCGGCCGCGTATTGTTGTGCTTTCTCTGAACCCTGCTGGCTTGCGTAGTGATATAACAGCCCGCCAACCATAATTACGTCTGGCACTTGGCGTACGTCTGATAAATGCTGGTAATAATCTAGCTCAGTGCCGTCCCAGTATGGGTGCATCCTGACTTCGTCTAAGACCATGTTTGCAAATTCTATAAACATAAGCGCCGCATCACCAGACATAGTGCCTGGAGAAAAATCACCAAACCTACGCACAGCCTGCATAATCATTGTTTCTAACGGTGAGTATTCGTCAGTAATATGGGGGTTAGACGTACTGTCTTCCTTGGGATTAGTCACGTAAACCTGCACGCTACCGCTATCATGCGAAGCTCCAGTCATTATTCGACCGTCAGCCATGGTGTGAACGTCACCACCGTAAACAGTCCCATCTGCATTATAGTAAGCCATATTACACCTCTACTACACGACCACTTTCGATATGCGCATGGCGGCGAACAAACTCTGCTTCTTCTGGGCTAAACTCCCATTCAAGGCGACCGTCCTGGCAACGAGATGCCATGACGCCGCGAATGATAAATTGAGTTGGTTCCATTTCGGCGCTTCTAAATAAAACGACAGGTACAGGCATTGGCGCGGCAGGGGCTTTTGTCTCTGCCTTTTTCTTTGTCGTTTTCTTCGGGGTACTTTTCTTTGTCATAAACTCTTCTCCTAACAAAAAAGGGAGTGCCGCTAACGACACTCCCTTAAAGTTACCCTCAATCAAGGATATGGTCGTCCTATGCGTTGGATGACCAGTTCTTGATGTAGGCGTGAGTTTTGTCCTGAAGGAGTTCCAGACCACACTCGGTCAGGTACTCATGGATAACTCCGTCCACACCGTTACCTTGACGATTCTCGAAGAGGGATGTGTCCCGACCTTCGAGGTGTCGATACTTCAGGTAAGGGAAGTCAACAATCACCATGGCATTGTCCATACCTGGAACCTGACGGAACTGCGGGTGCAGATGTACCATCAAGTCGCCTGCAAAGGTGCTGTAACGTGTGAGGTTCACACCATACGTACCTTGCACGGACTCTGGACGCCAACGGTTCTTGCCAAACTCTTGCAGGTGAGAAGCTACTTTGTAGCCCACAAATGCAATTTTTTCGGTTGAACCAAATTTAAAGATGGTTTGAATGAGTTGCTCATCAAACTGCGCCTCGTTCATTGTACCGTCACCATCAATGTCACTGTTACAATCAATGACAGTTGTAAGTGAAGTAGTCAGACCGCCTGTGTAGCGGCGAGGTGTAGCAGATGAACCACTTTCTTCGGCTTTCTTACCAAAGAACATGGCGCGCTCAATGTCGCTCATGTGCAACTTGAGAGCCTTGGTCATTGCTTCATCTTCTTTATCACCAGTCCGCAGATAGGTTGACTTCAATGTGTTTGACACACCGAAGGCTGTACGGAAAATCTGAGTGAAGTTGGAAGCTACCGTTGCGTCAAACGTGATGGCGGTTCCGACATCAGCGTTTTCAGCCGCGGCAAATCCAGCAACAAACAGTTTTGCGTTGTCTGCGATTTGGTGAGATGTGCCACCGATATTACGAACAACAGTCAGCGTTGTGCCTGTTGTGTCAGCGGAAGCACGCATAACTTCACCAGTCTCGCTGTTAACAATGACAGCGCCATTTACGGCAAACTTGTTATTGTCACTAGCGTCAACGGTGATGCTTGTTGTTGAAGTGCTGGCTACAGCGCCGTTCACTTGCAACGTCCGCTCTGGCAGTTCATCGCGGAAGTTTTTGTATTCTGGGTCGTCCGTAGACTCGGATGAACCAAAAGACAACAGAGCATTGAGCGGTGCGTTACCGTTCGGCTCTAGGAGAGTAAATAACTCTCGGTAGTTTTTAGGGCGGAAATCAGATGTAAACTCACCAGTTCCGCGCACACCTTGTATAGCCATGATAGTATCCTCACTTTCGGCAAAAAGGTAATTACAGATTTAGGTTGAGTCTCACACCCACCGAGGAATTTACCATCTCTTAGGGTTTTAACTCTTTTTAGTAAACAGGGGCCGTAGCGCCATAAAAGTAATCTAACAAAAAAAGCGGGACGTTTTCGTCCCGCTTTTTAATTTTTTTAAGATTTTCTTTTTTTTCTTTTTCTTTTTCTTAACCCTGCGAAATCTGCGCCAGTAATTTTGTTTCTAGGTTTAGCCACACGCGCAATTTTCTTTTGCTTGTTTGTCAAACCCATTACGTCATCCTTCCTCGTTGAGCAAGCCTATCAAGAGTAGAGTCACCTTCGGTTTCTACTCCAGTATCGTTTGCCATTTCTGATTGAGGTGTATTGCCCACTGACCCTGTGAACGCTTGACGGCGTTGTGCGATTTCTCTTAGACGTTCCATTTCGCCAGAGTTCATGCTGTTTTTGTAGTCGTTGCCGACTTTCATGGTTATCTCTGGGTCAAGAAAATCTTCAGACGTATACCCACGCTCAAACGCAAATATTCTAAAGTCTTCCGCTTGGTCTTCTGCAAGACCCATTTTCTGTGCCATGCGGTCAAGGTTGTTAGCTATACGCGTTGCCATAGCAGAACTCTTATCTGCAACACCGCTGGCCGCTAAATTAGCACCTTGCTCTGCACCAGCTTGAGCGCCTTGCACCATTTTCATTACCGCGGCCATTAGCTGTTGGTTTTGTTGCAACATCTGGGTCATCATTTGACCCTGCTCACGGTAGCCAGGTGGAAGAGAAACTGCGTTGTCCTCTTCCCACTGTTGTAGTGGGTCTCCGCTTTGCGCCTCTTTTTGAGCTACGTTAGTAGTGCCGTCAGTGTCACCCAATTCTGGGTTGCTTTGCGCACCTTTCATAAGATTTATAAGCTGTCGCGCCGCGTCAGTTGGGTCTTTGGCCAGACCATTTTTAATCGCGGCTTCCACAACCATATTAACTGGCTTCATCTGAGCATTTTTGTAATTTAAATCCGCATACCTTTTCAGTGTTGAGGAGATTTGCTCAGGAGACATTTCGCGGATGTCGTCATTTCCATCCGCATCTTTACCCATTAAAATTTTATATAGGATTGGATTTTCTGCCATAGCTTCTGGCTCTACTTTAGGAGAGCCTTCTTCTACAGCTTTTTCTGTCTCAGTGGGTTTCTCGCCCTCTACTGGGGCTTGAGGTTGTTCTGGGTTAACACCCATTTGATTTGAAGCCACTCTATCAATAATAGCGGCGGCTACGTCTTGAGGCACTTCTTCAGCCATTTTCTACTCCTTCTCCCAGCCGTGGCGGGGAATTAAAAATATCAGGTGAGGCCGTAGCGTCACCCAGGTCATTTGCCTCAAGAGCTATCTCTGATTCCAGATGTAACTGGAGTTTTGAAGGTAGCTCTAAAAGCTGTTTTGCGGTCCATATAGAACCGCGTCGAAAGTGCATTTCTTCTACCGTCATGGCAGGATTGTTTGCCATAGACATGGCCGCACCAACGATTTCTTTTTCCATCACCTCGACAATGTAAGCCCACCCACGAGAAGATGATAACTGCGTTACAGCTTTTAGCGTCGCTTTAGGTTGCCCCATTAAACGCGCCTATACATCACAACATTAGGGGCCGCCCCGCGAGCGGCCCTTTCTTGCGCTCGTCTTGCGCGCGCTATAGTTTCACCAAGCCTTGCATCCATAGCTGACATAAACTTGTTGCCAGTATTCATAACAGTATCTGTGTCACCAGTTGACTGCATTTCCGTAAAGGCTTCGCTTGCCCCTGCGTTAGTAGGCTTTACCTCTGGCAAAGCAACTTCAGCAGAAAACTGCGTCATCACCATGTCACCTGGCATTGGCAGGGCAACACCCCTACCAAAACCAGTCGGCATGACACTGGGCATCATAAATCCAATAGTGTTACCCATAAGGTTTTTACCGAAAGCCATTACCTTCTCCGTCCGCGGCGGCTCTTTGCTTTACCAGGCATTACTTTCTTGAAAGCCTTATCCTTAGTTCCTGTGCCACGCTTTTTTTTCATAGCACCTTTTCTACCCATAGCCATAATCAAATCCTCACTTGCTTTACGTCTAATCTTTAACTCCGCCAAATCTTCCGCAGGAAGTTTGTCGTAGTACCCTTTTAATTCAAGAACCTTGCTTGCATCATTCAGTTCCGTCAGGTTTTGAACAAAGACTAGAGCATAGTCTTCTTCAACAAGCTCCTCGAAGTCTTTATCATCCTCCATATTTTCATTTGGGTCGTCCTCTGGATGAAATGAAATTAACCATAAATCATTTTTACAAACCTCACGATTATGGAGCTTTGTCCACTCTTTAAGCTCTTTAGCTGTAAACTTTGGGTCTATCTGCGCATGTATGACCATAGACATTTCTTTTGGATAGTTGGAGATTGTTTGCATGACATTGCTCATATACGGACCGAAGCCATATTTTACGTCTGCGAAGCCAAGCTGTAGTGCTGATTGTGCAAATGGGCAGGGAGGGTTGTTAGAGTAGAAGTCTGTTTTTTTAGACAAGACACCTGTTGCCCAGTTTATTAATTCTTTTTTTATGAGGGTTTGGAGATTGGCTATGTCTTGCATTTAGTCGGGCCAGTTGCTCATTCCGATTATTGCGGCGATAGCGCCTAATATTGCGACCGTAATAAATTTAAGAACCGTCTGCCCTACCGTCTTTTTTACAGAGCGCCAACTTTCTAGTAAGTCCCGTAGCTCGTGCATGTCATGGATAGCCTCGTCATCATTAAGCCCCACATCTTTTAACGCACGTCTAGCGCCTCGCTCTGCGGCGCGTTCAAGCATGTCCTCTATATCTTCAGGCTCGTAACTCACCCCATCCACCTGTCTATTTGCTTTTTGCCAATATACAAAATACCTAACCAGATGGTAAAAAGAATACCATCGAAGTAGGTCAGTTCATTCCACGCGTTTACCAAATCCATAACTTAATATCACTTCTGTTTCCAAAAATGTCGTCCTCTATTTAATTTGCGGCCCTGTAAACCAACTCACAACGCTGTGTCTTTTACCACCCGTCACTGGTTTGACTTGATGATACAGAAAACTAGGAAACACAACAACAGAACCGCGATTAGAAAAATTATCTGGTTCATATCCGTTATCACCGTCTATAAATACAAATTCACCACCTTGGTAGTCTTCTCTTGAATTGAGTTGCATAACAACACTTACTTTGCGCATGTGGTCACATAATTTGTGCGTATCCATGTGCGCCTCATAAAACTCACCTACTTCATACTCGGTAAACTGACAGCCGTCCATACCGTCAATATCAAATTTCCAAGCCTGTTTATTGGCTAACGTCGCATAGTGATGGCATAAACCAGCAATCCAATCGTTATGGTCAAACCAGGCTATGTGAGACTTACGCATATTGAGGGCAATTTCTCCCCCAGCATTACCTAGCTCTTTATTCATTTTGTTGCCGCGCTCAATAATTAAGTCGCACAAACCGTCGTTTAACACACTATCAAACAACCAAAAGTGAGGGTCTAAAATCATCTGTATATTTTCAGTAGTATCGTGTCTGTCTCGGCTGTCACTGTTACACTAGACGAGGAAAGTTTTATAATCTTATCTTTGCTGATGGTTTTATCTCCGCATGTCAAATCACTTATAACAGAAATAAAGTAGCACTCATCGCCCGACCTGTTTATTTCAACCGATTTACCAGCAAACAAGGGTAATGCAAAACGGCTCCAAAACATGCTTAGGTTTTTGGGAGTCGTGCATGCCAACAACGCAGTAGGTTCTAATACTTCTTGGTCGAGACGAAGCCAGAGAGGGTAGTAAGGAGCCGCTATATTTGTCCACTCCGTCTGCCTCCACCATACAGACGCATCTAACAGTATTTCAAATATACCATCAGAGTTAAGACCAGCGTCAAAACAATCGGCGCTGTTAACAAAGTGTTTGGATACTTCTTTTGCGCTAACACCATTTTGCAAAATTGGGTAAGTAATGCTCATGTACGCGCCTTCTGATTCAGGGGCAGGCGTGTAGAAAAGCCAAGGAGATGTGTCTTTAATTAAGCTCTTAGTTTTTGGGTGATACTCTGCCTTTGTAATGTCAACGCTATGAGTTTCACGAGGCCAAACAATAGTTTGTTTTTTTTCGTATTTAATTTTTGACAAAGTAATTCCGTCTGAAGACGTAAGCACTTCGTCTAAATATTTTTCTGTATGACCTTGTGTCATACTTCTTCTGCCGATAAATCTACTGAAGAGCCAGCGCCCACAAGTTCAGCAAAGTTGGATGGGGGGCTTGGAGTGGTCCGAACAGCAAAAACATCCTTTACCTGTGCCTCAACGACTTTTGTAGTTTCATCTTTATCAACCAAACCATCTGTAACAACAGCGGGAACATTGAATTTTTTGTCGTTGGCTAAAACCACATATTCAAAAGTAATGTCATCAAAGGCTAAAATTTTGTAATTTACTTTACTCATTTTCTTTCCCACATAGTTTCTCGATATATACTTGGATGGCTTCTACGTTTTCTACGCAGTAATTCAAGCGCTTCAGACTCTTTCGGCGTCATCGCCCGCATATCGGCCTTCCTGCTAAAACCTCTTTTAAAAGGAATTGCTTGAACGACAGGATAGCCTCGCGGGATGATAAATGTCGTCCCCGTCTTTTTGAGAAAGCTGGGGAAGTTTACAAACTCTAAATACTTATCTGTTTCTACGACACCAGACATAGGCTCAAAGTATTCGTTTTCCCTGTTAAGGGGTGGCACAAATAAAGTAGACCAGCCTGGTGGCGTCTTCATGTGCCAGTAGTTCATTATTTTTAGTGGCAGTCTAGGTAACGACGGGTGTCCTTTTATTTGTTGTATCGAGTGGTCTTCAATTACGTTGTAATTTAACTCTGTGTCCCACTCCACACCACTGCCGTCATCATTGACGACAATTCTCATTTCTGCGGGCGTGGTTAATATCCATCCACTTACCATTGCATCTAGCACTGGAGGGCAACGCTTTATGCTTCTATCAGGCCAGCCGCTTGGATTTTCTGGCTCAAGATTGCTAAATCCTTTTAGCTTTTTAAACCAGTCAGGCAACATCGAGCGCGCAGGTACAGGCTCAGGGATTACATCATATAGTTCTGGATAAGTTGTAAAGGTAACTTTTGCGTTTCCAAAAATCATTGTCTCTCGAATGTAATAGTCATTTCTGTACCAGAAGCGACTGTTAGTGCGATAGCTTGCTGGGCTTGAGTAATTCTTATTACTTGGTCTACGTAGGCAGTCGTAGCTCCTGGCGCACCTGCCGAACCTGGGGAACCTGCTTTGCCAACCCAAGTAGACGGAGCCGCGCCCCCAGCACCACCGCTTGTAGCACCTGTTCCGTCGTTTCCAACGCCGCCTGGGGTTCCAGGATTGCCTGGGTTTCCTGCTGTAGCGCCCGAACCATCTGCTCCTGGGTTTCCATCAGACCCCGCGTTGCCAGGTGCGCCAGCGCTTCCATTATTATGGCCGCTACCATTATTTCCTGGAGAGCCAGGACTTCCATTTGCACCTGCGTTACCGCCTGAGCCGCCGCCGCCGTTGTTGGGCCGACCGCCACGCCCACCAGTTCCGCCTCGTCCTATATTTCCAGTTCCAGCGCCTTGCACGAAACTGGGGCCACCTGCGCCACCATTACCAAAAGAGTTTCTATTTCCATCAGGGCTACCAATGTTGCCATTAGCGGCTGTGACTTGAGTTGTATTACCAGCCGCACCGCCGTTTCCGCCACCGCCAAAGTTTCCTCTAGCGCCGCCACCGCCACCGTTACCAGAATTACCAGGATTACCTGAACTCCCTGCTCCGCCAGGATTGCCTGCATTGCCACCCGCACCGCCAGCGCCTCCATTCCCAGGCGTGCCAGGATTTCCTGTAGCGCCAGAGTTACCAGCCGCACCTCCAGTTCCTCCGTTTCCAGCTACCCCTGGATTACCTTGACCCCCTGGGTTGCCAGCAAGACCAGCGTTTCCACCAACCCCGCCTGGCCCACCAACTCCGCCTGCTCCACCTGCTCCACCAGCGCCACCCGCTCCCCCAGAAAAGGTGTGATAGCTACCAAAAGAAGAATCAGCCCCAGGCGCACCGTCTGCGCCAGCGGCTCCAGTCGCCCCAGCCGCACCCTGCGCGCCCGTGTTGCCCGCAGTGCCGTCTGAACCTGCGTTACCTGGACTACCTGCCCCACCTCCAGTTCCTGGGTTTCCGTCAGCACCCGCCGACCCAGCATTTCCAGGCTGTCCCGCGTTATGACCCGTTCCTGGATTGCCAGACGCTCCTTGATTGCCGTCGCTTCCTGCGGTTCCGTTACCCCCAGCGCCGCCGTTGTTATGGCCACTGCCACTTGCGCCCGTGTTACCTGGATTGCCGTTATTGCCACTGCCGCCCGCGCTTCCTGCGTTTGGCATCGTCCCGCCCACTAGAGCGCCAGTTGCACTTGAGTTACCCCCCGCGCCTCCAGCCCCACCAGGGCCAGGGGATGTGTTTCCTGGAGAACCAGGTGTGCCAGCACTTAGCTTTATGCCTACACCGCCGCCGCCTCCACCGCCGCCTCCGCCGTTTCCAGCGTTGCCTGAGTTACCTGTTGCGCCTGGGTTGCCTGCGTTACCTCGTGCGCCAGCGTTACCACCAGCGCCAGACGTTCCTGGGTTGCCAGTATCTCCTTGGTTTCCTGGGTTGCCCGCAGTCCCGCCAGCCCCACCTACACCATTTGTGCCAGAAGCTCCTTGATTTCCTGGATTGCCTGGTGGTCCGCCTGCACCGCCTGTGCCATTGTTTCCTGGACTTCCTGGGTTGCCTGCCGCACCCTGACTGCCTTCACCCCCGATGCTACCTGGACTACCATCAGCGCCGTTTAAGCCCTTGCCCCGTACAGTGACAACAGAAATACCTGGTGGCACATTGAATGTGCCACTTGATGTAAAT
>MDTA01067182.1_pt1 | contig 14993 bp, 10 predicted proteins | sample 811151 | NCBI WGS metagenome assembly MDTA01 (sample SAMN05326648, study PRJNA326480) | marine metagenome | isolation source: seawater | place: Indian Ocean: South | collected 2010 | reverse complement strand
TTTCGAGGGCGGGATCGAACTTTCGCTTCAAAGCTCTGCGCACGGGCGGGCGCGCGAAGGGGCGATGAAGAGGAGTGGGTCTAGGAAGAACGATGAATCCGACGATCGAGGGGCTTCGTGGGCCGATGAAATCCCGACGCACGCCGGCCCCGATGGGGATCCGAGGTCGACCATGTCGGCAAAGGAGAGGGCTGCGCACGATCGAGGCACCCGTCGGGCGAGGATCACGCTGGTGGCGTTGGTCGTGTTCTGTTGCCTGCTCAAGCTGACCAGGCCGCTGTACGGTCCTTATATCGACCGTTTCGGGGAAAACAACGATCAGAGCATGATGGAGAGGTTCGGGTCTCACCTGGAGGAGCGGGCGAGGCGGAACAACCTTGAGCTGAACCCTCGCCCCTGGGGGCACAAGCCGGACAAGGACGAAGACGAGGCAAAAAAGAGGAGGCGGTTTGAGGGAAACAGAGGGGCGCAGACGTAGCGATTTCGTGACGTAGCTCGATATAACTGAGCGAGTCCCCCGGTTGTATGGGTCGGCACACTCGCGGGCCCGTCCCGTTCGGGTCCTCAGTCTCCGACGCGGCGCTCTCTTTCGGCGGCCGTCGCAGTCACTTGCCCTTCTTGAGCGCAAACTCGGACACGATGAGGATCTGCTCCTTTGGCACCTTCTGGAGGGTGCTGAAGATGTTCAGCACAGCCTTGGACTCCTCCCCGCTCACGCCCGCCATGAGCACGGTCACCTTGCTCGGGTCCTTGCCAAAAACCGTCTCGAACTTGCCCCCGCCGTTTGCGCTCCCCGCGATGGCCGCCTGCATCTGGAACACGCCATCGTCAAAAAACTCCCCGTAGCACGGCACAACCTTGGCGCCAGCCTCCCTCCAGTTATCCCACTCCTGCACGTACGCGGCCGACTGGCCCGCCGTCTCCATGTCGCCCGCGTGCAGGTAGAACAGCGTCACCGGGTGCGTCCCCGCGTGGGACGAGATATCCGGCCAGTTCATCACCGACCTCAGCGGCCCTACGCCCCGGGTGCCCCCGGCGATGCACACGATGGAGTGGCCGTGCTCGATGGCCCGCTTCAGGTTGTACTCGGGGAAGAGGGGGTTCTCGAAACCCCCGCCGCGCACGGGCGACACCTTGAGCCGAGCGGGCGGCTGCGCGGCGGCGAAGAAATTTTCGTCTCCGTCGTCCGAGCCCGAGTCGAGCAGGATCTCGATGACAGAGACGTCGCTGTTGGGTGCGGTGGAGCGGGCGTGGTAGGGGGAGACGCTGATGGGCTTGGGGATTTGCTTGCCGCTATCCACGTCGGTGATGGTGATGTACTGACCGGGGAGCTTGTAGGCGTCGACCCAGCGCTGGTGGCGGAAGAGCACGCCCGGATCTCGGTTGCGATGCGCCAGGAGCTCGTCGCCCCGCTCGTCCGCGACCCCCACGACGAGGGTTCGGAGCTTGCCGTCCAGGCTGGCGGCGTTGTTGGCGATGATGTCGCCGTCGACGGGCTCGGCGGCGGCTTTGGGGTCCGTGGAGGTGGCGAACACGAGCGGAACCCGCGCTGCACCGGGGCGGTTCGGCCGGGCGCCGCCCCGGCGATCGTTCCTCGTCGCGAGTCCGCGCGCGAACGTGCGACGACGCGCGGGAAGGGTCGCCGCGAGGCGCGCCGTCGCCGCGGGAGCGCACGACGAGGCCATCACACGGATGTACAAGAGCCGAACTTGCCGGGCGCGGGCTCGGCTGCCTGGTAAGTGCGGGCGCGCCGACGGGCCAGCCGCGTTTTGAACTCGGCGTGTGAAAAGCAGGAGCACTCTGAGTCAGCACCAGAGTTGGCGGGACGCCGGTCAGGGTCCCGCGAGTGCGACGTTTGGGGGACATGTCCGAGCGATGGACTAACGTAGACGCGAGCTGCGGCCCCATGGACGCGTCGTATCAGGAGCTCTGGGGCCCCGCCGCGCTGGCTCGCGCCGCCAGGAACGACCTGGAGACGCCCCTGGAAAATGAGCTCGGACTGCTGAGGGCGATGCGCAAGCGCTGCGGCCCTTTCGCGAGCCGGGGAAAGATGGTGACGCACCTCAGAAGCGCGCGGGGGAAGCTGCACTGGTCCGTGAACGGATACTTTCGCGAGACTGTGCTGGACGCCGGCGGCTCCGTCGACTTCGCGCCCAGACCCTCGGCGCGAGAGGACGCCGGCCGGGGCGCCACCGACGGCGAGGAGGAAGATGTCGAACACGGGGAAGAAGGGCACAAGGAGACGCCTTCGTTGCCTTCCCTGGTCTGGGAGATGCTCCTATCGCGCGTGACGCTGCCGGACGTGTGTCGTCTCGCGCGCGTCTCGCGGCTCACGAGGGACGTCGCGCGGTCGAACGCGGTGTGGAGGGCGCAGTTCGTCGCCAGGTGGGGGGAGCCCGCGGCGTGTCGGGTAGCCGCGGCGAGGTTTGCGAAGCGCCGCGGGCCTGAACCGCGCATCTTCCACGGCGGAGAGGGGTTCGACGGGAGCGGCGGGGGAGGGCCGGGGTTTGCCGCGGGGGATGACGTCGACGACGACGGTTCCGTTCCGTCGTCGGCAAGGAACGATCCAGTCGCCGACTGGAAAGACGAGTACAGACAGCGGCACGAGAGGGAGCGAAAGATGACTTGCCCCGAGTGCCACGCCGCGAGGGTAACGCCCATCGTGTACGGGTTCCCCTCACCCCAGCTGGTGACGGCGCTCAAAAAGCAAAAGGTTCTGCTCGGGGGAGACTACCTGGTGGAGGGTGATCCGAGCTGGGCGTGTCGCGCGTGTCAGAGCCGGTGGCGAGCCTGGCCGTTTGCGTGGCCGGCGGTTGGTCCCGAGCAGGAGAGCCTGGGTGTCGCGCCGCACCCGGGGATCTCGGGTAAGAGCGGGTGCGGTCCGGGGCTCGGTACGGACCTGGATGATGCACAGCCGCTGCCGGAATGGGAGTTGGAGAAACCTCCATTCATACGGACGTACACGGACTCTGAGGACGGTTCGCAGTGACTGCCACTTTATATCGACTAAGGCGCAAACAGCTTTGCAAGTAGTGCCAAGTCTACGTTACCGCCGCAAATCACCACGCCTACTTTCTTGTGCTTAGAGATCTTTCCCCACGGTGGGTTCTTTCGGTTGAATTCCTTGAACTGGTTCGACATCGCCGCAGCCAGTCCCACTGCCCCGGATGGCTCAACCACAAGCTTCAGCCGTTCGTAAATGATCTTCATCGCTGCCACGATCTCATCCTCTGTGACCGTGATGACTGCGTCAACCTTATCCCTCACCACTGGCCACGTCAGAGAGCCCATCTTCGCCTTCAATCCATCAGCGATGGTGTCCGGCACGGGTAGGTCATCCACCAGCTCCTTCCTCTTCTTGCTCTCGAATGTGTCAGCCGCATAGGCACCCGCGCCGACGGGCTCGGCGGCCATGACCACGCAGTCCTTTTTGATTCCCTTCACCGCGGTGGCGATGCCCGAAATCATCCCCCCGCCGCTTATTGGCACGATCACCACGTCAAGATCCGGCACCTGCTCCATGAACTCCAAGCCAATGGTGCCCTGCCCGCAAATCACGGGGCCGTAGTTGTACGGCGGAATGAGCGTGGCGCCCGTCGTCTCCTGAATCAGCGCAGCCGCAGCCTCCCTGGCCGGGACGGTCGCCTCGCACCTGGTGATCTCACCGCCGTAGGTTTCGATCGCGTCGAGCTTGCACTGAGGCGCGCCTTCGGGCACGACGATGTAGCTGGGAATCCCCTTCGTCTTGGCCGCAAGCGCGAGCGCCCCGGCGTGGTTGCCACTGGAGTGAGTGACCACTCCTTTTTGCAAATCTGCCTTCGAGAGCTGGAGGATGCTGTTCATGGTGCCCCTGAACTTGAACGCACCGCCCTTCTGGAAAGTCTCGCACTTGAAGAAGAGCTCGACCGTCGCGCCCTCGATCTTATCGGTCTCGTCTGACATCATGTCGTCAATCGAGGTGCACGTATGCACCGGAGTGAGTTTCGCGAAAGGGGCTATGCGTTTCGCGGCATCCTGTATGAGCTTCAGCGAAGCGTACGATTCCGTCTCCGACTTGGGTTCCTTGGGCTTCTTGGCGACCTTCTGGCGCTTCCCCTCGCTCGGTCCCTTGTCCCACGATAATACCATTGCGCGTGTCCGTCCTCGGATTGGACTGACGAGTCCCGAGGCAGCGGCTTCGAGGCCAGCGCGCTGTGGATAAACTTTGGCCTCTGATTTCGGTATCAGAGGATCTCGAACCGCCTTTTCGCGTGAAGGAGCTCACTCACACCCGACAGCGCCGATCACCCGAACGACGACGTAAGATGGGCAAGAAGGACGAGACCCCGGAGGAGAGGGCCGCCCGCAAGGAGAAGGAGAAGAAAGGTACGTCAAACTACGATCCAGCATTTCGAATCACAGACGGCGGGGCTCACGGCCGCGCGCGCCAACTTTTTCTCGATCGCCGCCGCCGGAGGTTTGAGCGGGCACCCGAACCACTGCATCGCGCCCCTTCCGCGCGTCCGCGCTTGACTGACCCGCCCCGGCTTCTCCCAATCACTTCACCCACAGAGAGAAAAGGGGAAAAGAAGGACAAGAAGGACAAGAAGGATGAGACCCCCGAGGAGCGCGCCGCGCGCAAGGCGAAGCAGGCGGCCAAGAAGGCTGCCGAGGAGAAGGCTGCAGCCAAGCCCAAGCCCCGAGGTCCGCCTCCCGGCCGCCCGCCTCCCGTGCTGAAGGGCGGCAGGGGCGGCGGTGGCGGCGGCTACATGGATGACATGGACTTGCCCTCCAGCGGCAGCGAAGACGAGACCGAGGCCATCGTCAGGGAGGAGAAGGAGATCGTCCTGGGCGTCAAGACGGAGAAGGAGGAGCGCAAGGCTCGCCAGAAGGAGCTAGAGGCTGCGCGCAAGGAGGCGATCGCCAAGGAACAAGCCATGCAGGAGGACGACGACGCGTTTACCATCAGGTGCGCCAACCTCAGCGACGAGGCTAAGGAGCTCATGGCCAACTCCAAGGACATCAAGATTGACGGCTTCAGCGTCGCCGCGAGGGGTAAGGAGCTCCTCAACAACACCAGCATGACCATCGTCCACGGAAGGAAGTACGGCCTCGTGGGTCCCAACGGCATGGGTAAGACCACCATCATGAAACTTCTCGCCAGGCGCAAGCTCCCTGTTCCCGACTTTATCGACATCCTGCTGGTGGAGCAGGAGGTTGTCGGCGACGACCGAACCGCGCTCGAGTCTGTCGTCGCGGCGGACGTCGAGCTCATGAACCTCCGCAAACGTAAGCTGGAGCTCGAGGCGGCGATGGAACGGGTGGCCAAGGCGGAGGATAAGGGCGGCGAGGATGGACACAAGGAGCGCGAGGCTGCGCTCGCCGATGCCCTCGCCGCGTGCCAACTCAGCGACGACGCGGAGACCCAGGGCGGCCGACTCGGCGTGCTCGCCGTGAAGGCTGCGCGGGAGGAGGCTGCCGAGCTCACCGCCGACAACTTCGACCTCGCCGACGAGCTGAACAAGACGTACGAGAAGCTCGACGAGAAGAACGACGCCACTGCGGAGGCGAGGGCGAGCAAGATTCTCCACGGCCTCGGGTTCACCATCGCAAAGAAGGATGGGACCCAGACGGGACCCGAGCGATTCAGCATGTTCAACACCACCAAGTCGTTCTCTGGTGGCTGGCGCATGCGCATCTCCCTCGCCAGGGCCCTGTTCATCGAGCCGACGTGCCTGCTCCTCGACGAGCCCACCAACCATCTCGACCTGAGGGCGGTGATCTGGCTGGAGGAGTACCTGACCCGGTGGAAGAACACCCTGCTGGTGGTGTCGCACGACCGCGACTTCCTCAGCTCCGTCACCACCGACATCATCCACCTCCACGATCAGAAGCTGGACCAGTACCGCGGCTCCTTCGACAACTTCGAGGAGATGTACGAGCAGCGCAGACGGGAGGCGAACAAGGCTTACGAAAAGTACGAGAAGCAGATCAAGCAGGCAAAAGCCGCGAAGGGCGGTCAGGCCAAGAATAAGCAGCAGGAGGTTAAGAATCAGGCGGCGAAGAAGTTGGAGAAGAAGAACCAGAAGAAGGGGGACAAGGGTATGATGCAGGACGACGACAACGACGGACGGGGAAACACCTCAGCGCCCACCAAGTGGAACGACTACAACGTCGAGTTCCACTTTCCCACCCCGACGGAGCTTCCCCCGCCGCTCATCGGCCTCACCGACTGCCACTTCAAGTACCCCAAGCTCGAGGGCTTCGCGCTGGAAAACCTCAACCTGGGCATCGACATGGGCACCAGGGTGGGCATCATCGGTCCCAACGGCGCTGGTAAGTCCACGCTGATGAACCTTCTCGCGGGCGACCTTGAGCCCACCGCGGGAGACAGCCGGAGGTCGCACAAGCTGCGCATCGGGCGCTACTCCCAGCACTTCGTCGATGTGCTGTCTATGGATGAGAACCCCGTGCAGTACCTGCTTCGCAGTTACCTCAAGCCGGAGGGCGGGAGCTACAAGCCGGAGGAGATTCGCGCCAAGCTTGGAAAGTTTGGTCTCCCGGGCCACAACCACCTGACGCCAATTGTGAAGCTCTCGGGAGGCCAGAAGGCTCGCGTGGTGTTCACCGCTATCCATCTCAGCAATCCCCACATTCTCCTCATGGACGAGCCCACCAACCACCTCGACATGCAGTCCATCGACGCCCTCGGCTACGCCCTGGACGAGTTTGAGGGCGGCGTCGTCCTCATCACCCACGACGCCCACATCTGCAGCAAGGTTTTGGACAACGAGAAGAGCGAGATCTGGGTAGTGGACGAGGGCAGGGTGGACAAGTTCGCAGGCGACTTCGACGACTACAGGAACCAGCTCGTCAAGGAGATCAGCGCGGAGCTGGACGACGACTATTAAACCGAGAGCTGCGGGAACCGCGGGTAAAATGCCCATTACAGCGAGGACCCCTCTTTGCAAATATCAACACGGTAAACCAAGTCTCAACTCTAAAGCGACGTGAGCAGCAGATCCAGCGCCTCCTCCTGCGTCTTTCCCGTGCTCTGCAGGTAATCCACCATCCTCCTCATGTTGTTATCCGGGTCGAGGCCGAGCAGGTTGGGCCTTTTCCTCAGCGCGGCCACCGCGCGGTCCGCGTCCATGCCGAGCTCGTCAAGGTAGGCAAACAGGGGCGCAATCCTCCTCTCGACGCTGTACGCCAGCACCGGGGGATGCGCACACACCAACGAGCCTACGTCCGACTCTTCCACGCCCTTCTCCTTCAAAAAATCAACCACAGCCGCCATCTGCTCGACGCCGAAAGGCGCGTCCTTGTCGCCGCCCGCCTTTGCGTTCTCGAACTCGAACCACTCCGACGCCCTCGACTGCACCTGCAGCGCGTTCACCCTCGGAACGCCGATGGACTCGAGGTACTCGTACACGTTGATCTGGGACTTCTCCGTGGCCATGCGGTAGATGCGCTGCACGCCCTGGCGACCGGGGCGGAGCCTGGCGGTAATGGCGGTCTCCACCTTTTTGGCCACGCGGCGGCGGCTGATGACGCTCACTGGAGCGGTCGACACGTAGCTCGAGCGCGAGGAAGAGAGGCGCTCGGCCGCGCGGGACGCACCCACGTGCCTGAAAGAGTTTGTACACGCGGTCGCCATCGCGTGAGTTCGTTCTATGTCGGGGGCGGCCTACGTGTGCCCTCGGGAGTGTGTACGCGTCACCGCCTTGAAATGCAGTAGACATCCTCCGTGCAACTCCGCTAAATCCAAACGTCATCGCGCCTGGAAGGTGACCACGCAGCTGGCCATGGTGCGGCGCCAGGACCTGTCCGGATTCGATGACGCCGAGCGATATAACCTGCGTCTGCAGATGCGGAATCGGTCGAGGCTCAGGCTCTTCGCGGGCTCGTGCGCGATCGTCTCGCTGGTCCTCGTGACGTACGTCACCACCGAGGCCTGGTTCGTCGCGGACTGGAGCGGCAAGGGCGAGGGCCTGAGCGAGCTGGACGAGCTGAGCCACATGGCGGGCTCGTCTCTAAAGGGACTCAACACGGCGCGGGACCTGATCAGCCTCAAGAAGCACGGGAGAGAAAGGGAGGAACTGCTGGCTCAGGTCGACCGGATCGAGGCCATCGCGCAAGACGGCACCCCTCGGGCGAGCGGGAAGCGACCGAGGAAGGTCGGCCCCAAGGTGGAGACGAAGTCGGTGCAGTTCAGCGTGCACGTCGTGGTCGAGCACGCCGCCGGGCTGGACATGCTCATGGTCCGCGGTAGCGACGGCGGCGAGTGGGGCCCGGTGTTGGGAACCGCGGTGACCACCAGAGTCACCAACCCGGACGTCGCGGGTGACGGCGACGGGAACCCGTGGAACGCAAAGAAGGCCGCCGCGATGGACGATCCGGCGGTGCGTAAGGCTGCCGCGGACGCTCTGATGGTGCAGGCGGGCCTCGACCAGCCCCCGGAGATCGAGTTCATGCAGCTGCTGCCACCGCGCGTCGGTTCCTCCTCAGACGGTCGGGCGTCTTACGTGGCTCTGGCCCGCGAGGCGCAGGTCAGCACGGGTGGACTCCGCGGCGACGGTTCCAGAAGCGCCAGGAAACGCGTACCTCTGGACGCGGCGCTCAAGGGCCAGACGGGCGATGCGAAGATCGACGCGGATAAGAAGAAGGCGGTGGCGAGGTCGCAGGATACGATGGGCTTGACCTCAAGAACAGTGACGCGGGATGCGGCGGCGCTCAGGACTTTCCTCGAGCCGTGGACGAGCACCGTGGGGAAGGACCCGAAGGCGGCGTGCAAGGATCCGCGCGTTGCCGCCGCACGCGCCGCGGGCGACGAGAAGGAGGCTGCGCGCCTGTATAAAGAGTGGCAACAGACACAGAAGTGACGCGAACAATTTTAAAATTTCCCTCAATGTTATGCAACCTTGCAGTACACAAAATATTGTCCATCCCTGTCCACCATGACCCTGAAATCTTCGTCGACGTACTTGACATAGGTCGTCGCGGTGGGTGCTCTTCCCTTGTTCCACGGGAGAAGCTTCCATACAGCGTTGACCGGGTAATCCCGATCGAGGAACCATGGAAGGAACAGCGGTGGCTCGGGAATCCCCTCCTTGCGCTCGACCCTGGTCTTCATCAGCTCCAGGTCGATGCGCCCACTCTCCGGGTCCAGCTTGACGCGCTCCGCGAACGAGACGACCCTCCCACCGAACGTGGGCAGGAGCTTGAACCAGCCGAGGATTGGTATGACGGTAGATCTGAAGAGGATGGTGTCAAAGTCAGACTCCAGAGTCTGATTCTCGAGGTTGATGCGCTGAGCCACCCTACCGACCGTGGAAGCGCCCCAGGACATCACCTGCAGGTCGTGCAGGCGGAAGAACACCTCGGAAGACTTGCTATCACCGAACGTGGCATCGCCGAACGCGTCCTGGATTGCCATGAAGAAGGGAGATGAGCGGAATATCTGCTTTGTCGCCAGGACGCACTCCCATTCTCCATTCAAGAGTGCGGGGTCCAGGGGCTTGCCCTCTTTAGTCTTGGCGAGCGCCTCCACCGCCGCGACAATCTCTTCCTTGTGCTTGGCGTTGTACATGTCCAGGGGAGCATACGCCTTCTGGGGAAAGAGGAGCTGGCCTCGATCGGTGAGCGCACCGAGCCTCAAAATGTTGCGCTTGAGCTGCTCGGGGGACAAGGCCTCAACGGAGGTTGAGGTGGCTGAGGTGGATGCAGCCGAGCATCGCGTCGCACGGACGGTGGGCCCGCGGCGGGTCGCGACGCGCTGGGCGGGCAGCGACCCCGGATTAGCGCGGGCGGGGAGGCAGACAGACATGGACGGACGTGTCGTGGACGTGTCGTCTTCTGCTATGAGTATCGAGAACTGGTGGCCCTCGCTGCTTGGCTTTTTTGGCAACCGACCTCTGCTCTGGCCGGACCGAAAATCATCCGCGCTTCTGTGGTGGCAAGGGTTCCCCGGCGTCCCTTCTCGCCACAACCGAGGCAAGTCTCGACGGGAAGCCCCGTGAGGCCGTGAGGTCAAGTCGTAATCGGGTGTTCGAAACGCGATCGAGCGGTCAAGGTCTTCCCGAGTCGCGCATAGGAGGTCGAAAGCGACCCATTTTGAGGAGGTGAAGTTTGGGAGCGAGAAGGTCGTGCTCGATTTGGCACAATGTCCGCGCGGTACCAGAAGACGTTCACCATCCCCGAGGGATTTCCCCAACTTCTCAAGGCTTTCACGCGCGAGGTGAGTGTTGCGACCACGGCGTTCCCACCGAACCCTGCCCGCGCGTCCCTTGGAGACCCCGCGTAGACGCGCGAATTCCCGATTCCCAAAACGGGGCTCAAACCGGCCGAACGTCCCCGAGAATTGTGTTGACCCCTCCCCCTCCCTTTCCCCCGTGAATCTGCAGATCCTTCGCAACCAGCCCGACAACATATACGAGTTCGGCGCCAAGTACTTCGAGGATCTCATCGAGGAGAACAAGCGCGCGGCGGAGCGCGAGTCCTCCCCTGAAGTTGCGGCTGATGAGGGTGGCGGTGCGGAGGCGGGTTGGTGGAACATGGGCGACGAGGAGCTCCAGGACTTCATCATGGACAGGTTCATGGAGTACGACGACGATCAGGACGGGTACCTGGACCGCCACGAGTTCAAGACACTGCTGATGAGCACAGATCTCGGCCTGTCACCCAAAGACGTGAGGAGGATCATGTCCGAGGCTGACGAAAACGAGGACGGCGTCCTGGAGTACCGCGAGTTTGTCCCAATCATGGTTGAGCTCATCCACAGCATCAAGGCCAAGGAGGACGCGAAGGCGGCCGCGGAGGAAGACGAGGACGAGGCGCGCGAGGCTGTGGAGATGCGCCTTCTTCACGGCATTCCCCGAGAGCAGCTCGAGCAGATGATGTTTTCGGTGTTCAACGCCGCCGACACTGACGGGTCAGGCGCTCTTGACCGCAAGGAGTTCGCCAGGTGCCTGAAGTCCGCCGAGCTCGGGCTCACGCGCAAGGAGATTAATCTTCTGTTGAGCGAGGTTGACGCGGACGGCGACGGCATGGTGACCTACGAGGAATTTGTGCCCCTCTGCTTCAACATCCTGGTGGAGCGATTCAAGGATGACGTCCTCGCCGAGCAGGCGCTAAACTCATACGACGATCTCACCCAGACCCTCCTGGAAGAGTTCCAGACCGTTGACGAGGACGATAACGCCGGCGCGGCCACGGGTAGGCTCAAGTTCAAGAGGATCAGGCACGTGCTCGACGCCATGAGCGAGGAGATGCTCGGTTTGAGCCGGCTGCAGATTGCGTCCATCATGTCCGAGGCCAAGGTTGACGAGGAGACAGAGGAGGTGGAGTACGCCACGTTCGCAGCGACCGCCGCGAGGATGATCTATTCCATGATCGACCTCTCTGCGCAGGCGGTGCGTGTGGACGCCGTGGCCAAGGTTGCGGAGACGGAGGGGGCGGAGTTTTTGAACATACTGGACGAGGAGACCATCAAGGACGTCCTCGCCGAGGCGTTCGAAGAGGCTGACAAGGACGGCAACGGGGTGCTGGACGTGAACGAGGTGCAACACGTGCTCAAGTCACTGGGCGTCGGTCAGCTCGCGCTCAAACCGGGCGAGATCAACGCCATGATTGCCGCCATTGATGCCGACGAGGACGGCACCGTCAACTACACCGAGCTTGTGGACTTCCTCTTTGACGTCCTCAACCACCTGGAGCGCGAGCGGTGGATCAAGGCGAACGCGTTCAGCGACTGGTACGATGTATCCGACGATGGGGTCGGCGAGGAAGACTGAGCGGCGAGCTTAATAAACGATGTTTCTACGATAGTGTTAAGTATCTGAAGCAACAGTTCACCAACCAAAAAAAACACGCCAGAGCTTCGCGTAGTTTTGAAGTCGAGAATTCAATTCGAGGGTTTCGTCACCACAATACGAGCGCTGCCCACGATGGCGGAGGATAAACCCGCGGAGGAGGCGAAGACTCCGGATGACAGCAACTTGAAGCGCAAGAAGGACACCGAGCTGGTGGTCCCCATCTGCTACGGCACGTGCGCGTATTGGCTCGGAAAGAAGGCTGACGAGTACCACTCGCACAAGTGGACCGTGTACCTGAGGGGCCCGGAGAATGAGGACCTCTCGCACGTCATCTCGAAGGTGGTGTTCAACTTGCACCCCTCGTTCAAAGAGGCGCAGAGGACGCTGGAGAAACCCCCGTACGAGGTCACGGAGACGGGATGGGGCGAGTTCGAGATCGGCATCACCGTGCACTTCTCTGACGACTCGGGGGAGAAATCCGTCGATCTCTCCGCCCCACTCAAGCTCTACGAGGAGAGCGCGGACGGCAAGCAGGAAAAGAAGGAACAGAAGAAGCCGGTGATTAAGGAAAAGTACGAGGAGATGGTGTTCCATGAGCCTGACGAGTCGTTCCTCAAGAGGGTCAAGTCGCACAAGACGAAACAAGCGCCCACCACGGAGATCACTCCGGTGCTGGGCAAGAGGGACGACACGGATGAGCTCCTGAGGATCGCAACCGCGAGGAAGGTGGTGGCGGAGCGGGTATCGGTGCTCAAGGCCCAGCTGGACGCGCTGACGTGACGCGCATGACTAGCGTTAGATCCCGACCGCTGTAACATGTTTCACATTTCAGTTGAGTAGTACTCCCAGCGCGTCGGGTCCGTGTCGGATGGCCGACTTTGCGTCTCTGTACCCGTTGTTGGGATCCAGCACCGCCATGTACACCAGCGTGTACGCCTCGATGATCTTACCGACGTACGTGCCCCGCAGGTCGACCCTCGTCCGCGGGTTCAACACCTCGTCGAACGCGGGCACGGGCTCGGGCGACGCGCTCACCTCGTCCACCAGCTTGTCCAGCGCTGAGCCGACGACGCCGAGCTCCAGCGCCGGGTCCCTCGACATCGCGCCGCGCTCCGTCCGCTGCCCCTGGTACAGCGCGATGAGCTCGCGAACCTCCGCCACGCCACTGGACCGTAAGATCCGACCGGCCTCGTCGTCGGCGATCGTATCCGCGAGGGACGCGACGCGCGAGTTGAGAGAGTCCCGAGCGGCGGATGCGCCCGGAAAATCTCCGAGCGCCGCGGCCATCGCGTTGAGGCAGTTGAGCAGGTACGCCTCCTTCGCCCACCTCGCCGTGTACGCGGGCGGGACCGTCCCGACCGCGTTCGTCGCCAGGTCCGGACCCGCGCCTCCCGATTCCTCCCTGAGCAGCTCGGCGATGGCATCCGCGCCCCGCTCGCACGCCTCGACGGCGGGGTTGAGCACCGCGCCGACGGCGTCGTACGTCGCATCCGGGTCGCCGCCGGAGACCATGTCGGACCGCGCCTGAAGGAGCTCCCGGACGAGCGAAATGGTCTCGGCGACGAACGGCGGGGGCGCGAGGGTGTCGGGCGGGCGCGTGGGTTTCTCCCTGAGCTTGGCGGCGCGCCTCGAGATCTGATCCTCAAAGGTTCGCGCCGCCGACGCCCTGCACTCCTCCACGGTGGCCACGAGCGACGCATCCTTGCCCACGATCGCACCCAGCGTCTCCCTGTAAAAGTCCAACAGGTTGGCCAGCTGGTACGCCACCAAGGCTGTGGGGGACGCGTTGAGCGCCTGCTCCAGCCTCACCTTGAACGGTCTGCACACACCTTCGAGGATCCTGTCCAGCACAGCCTCGGGATCCGCAGCCTCCTCCTCGTCGACGCCCGCGCCCTCCTTGTGCTCCTCCCCGCCGTTCTTCTCTTTGTCGCCGTCCTTCTCTTTGTCGCCATTCTTTTCCTCGTCGCCCTCGTCCCCTTCGGTCGCCAGCAGCGCGGCCACGAGCTCCTTCTCGCCAGCCGCAGCCTGGTGCAGCCACCCGAGCATGTCCCCTGCGTACCTCCTCGGATCCGGCGCGTGCACCTCGATGGGCCTGGGCACCCCGCCCGGCCCCCCCTTGGTGAGCGCGGAGATGAACCTGCGAAACAACGCGTTGTGTCTCGTCCTGCTCACCTCCTCGATGCAGTACCTGTGCAGCACGGGCCTCGACTTGAGCGCGGTCATGGCGCGGGTGAGCAGGTCGGGGACGTCGGGACCGTCCTCCTCCGCGAGCGTCTTACACTCGCCCTGGACCCATCGCGCCAGCCTCTCGTGCGCGTTCTCCTGGTAGGACGCCATCACATCCATCAGCTCCAGCCCTGCGCGCTGGTGGTGCGTCCTTAGGAGCTGGCGGCAGTTGCCGTGGATCTCCTGCACCCTCGCGAGCGCGCTGAAAAATTTCTCGGTGATTTGGTCGTCGGTCCTGAGCGCCGCGATCTCCTCGTCCGTCAGCTGATAGTCCACCAGGAAGGTCTCGAGCATTTTTTTGCGCTCCTCAATCTTGGCCAGGTTATTGTTGAACCTCGCCGTCTCGTCCAGCAGGTTCCCCGTGCGCTCGCGGCTCTTATCGAGCACGTTGGCGATGCGTCGGCATCCGCTCAGCAGGCCCTCGAGCTGGGCATCCACCACCGCGAGAGCCTCCTGCGCCTGACCCGAGGCTTCCAGGAACTCGCGGTTGATGTCGAGGCCACGTCGTTCGATGCTACTGCGCAGTCCTGCGGGGTTGAATCGGGATGGAGCGGGAGGGAGTGTGAGCGGGGATGCACACAGTCGGGTGGTGGACGGAAGGAACTTTAAAAGGGGCTCGCAACGCAGAAACGGGATGAAGGTTCGACACGCGCGTGATCGCGCACCTCTCCTCGCCGCCGGGGTGTTCTCGCCGTAAAACTCCGACAGACCCTTGAGACAAGCGATCGTCTCCGGCGTATCCGCCCGGGTCTCGAGGACCTTCTTGACCTTGCGCGCCAGGCCGGGCGCCAGTTGCGTCGCCATCGATCCGCGCCTCTCAGCTCTGTCCAAAGCAGGTTGGCGTGGATCGTCGATGCTGTGATCGAGCAGTCACTTATTTCTTGACCGTGGGTTGGGGAGATATTCTTCACGTGCTCGGCGGGGGCTGGGTTCGGCATAAGTCCGCGCGCGCACCCACGCGACGCGCCCATCTCT
>MDTA01064411.1_pt1 | contig 14993 bp, 3 predicted proteins | sample 811151 | NCBI WGS metagenome assembly MDTA01 (sample SAMN05326648, study PRJNA326480) | marine metagenome | isolation source: seawater | place: Indian Ocean: South | collected 2010 | reverse complement strand
GGATTCTATACTTTGCCAATCTTTGATGAACAAGAGATTCTAATGTTGAAACTTGAGCGTGGGTTGCAACTTCTGCTTCAACAATTATTTCTCTTGGATTACCAGTCTGATGTTCTTTTCTTCTTTCAAAAGATGATCTTCCCTCATCATTTCCTTTTACAAGACCAATCTTTACGTAAGGCCCACATGGATAACCAAATAGGTCTCTTTCTGTCATGAAATAAATAAAACCAATATTTTGTTTTAAATAGCTCGCTTCAGTATCCACTATTAATATTTTTCTTAAGGATATTCTAATGTTTTTTAAATTAATGAAAATTATTTACTTTTTATTCAAAGGTAAAAATATTGTTGATATTTAGGATGAAATTGACTCTAATAAAATCAAAGTTAGAGTATTTGTTCCTTAAAAATGATAAAGGCAACATTAGCCCCTGGAGCAAGAATCGAATGCAGAAGTGCTGAATGGTTGGTGAGAAGTATAAGTAGAACCTCTGATGGACAACAGATCGTCGATGTCGTGGGAGTTTCTCCTTTTTTGCAAGAAAAAGAAGCAAAGTTTTTAGTTGATGTCGAAATAGCTGCGGGAGGTTTTAAAGTTTTACAACCTGAATTAACTGAACTGGTCCAAGATAATTCACCTCAATTTAGAGATAGTCTGCTTTTTATAGAATCCCATTTGCGACGAACAGTTCCTACGGATGGAGCCATTTCAGTTGGAGATCGTGCTGCAATGGATGCTTTGCCTTATCAATTGGAACCTGCAGCAAAAGCATTAGCAACCCCTCGTCAACGTCTTCTTATCGCTGATGCAGTCGGATTAGGTAAAACTTTAGAGTGTGGGATTCTTTGTAGCGAATTAATTAGGCGTGCGCGTGGGAAAAGAATACTTGTCGTTACTGCAAAAAGTATGCTAGTACAATTTCAAAAGGAATTCTGGTCACGTTTTTCAATACCTCTTGTTCGCCTCGATTCTGTTGGAATTCAAAGAATTCGGCAAGATATACCAGCTAATCAAAATCCTTTTCACTATTACGATAAGACTATCGTCTCAATAGATACATTAAAAAATGATCGTGACTATAGGTTTTATCTAGAAAATGCAAGCTGGGATATTATCGTAATAGATGAGTGTCAGAACGTAGCAGAACGCGCTAAAGGTTCACAAAAGAGTCAAAGGGCTAAGTTGGCGGAGAGACTAGCAACTAGATCAGAAACATTAATTTTACTTTCAGCTACTCCTCATGACGGGAAACCAGAGAGTTTTGCAAGTCTTATGAATATGCTTGACCCAACGGCAATAGCGAATCCAAGTGATTATACAAAAGAGGATATTAAAGATCTCTATGTTCGAAGGTTTCGTAAAGATGTGCTAGACGATCTTAGAAGTAATGTTAAGGATAGAGATACTAAATATGTTGACTGCATAGCAACCAAAGTTGAAGAGAATGCTTTTGCCCAGCTTAAGGATCTAAAATTACCGGATACTGATATTAAAGCTAAAGCTGGCCAACTCTTCAAAACAACATTAGCCAAAAGCCTTCTTTCGAGTCCTATGGCTGCGCTTGAAACAGTACAAAACCGCTTAAAAAGTTTAGAATCATTATCTGGTAATTTTTCAAATGATGTTGATGCTTTGAAAAAACTTTCACCATTTTTAGATGTAATTAATAAATCTAGTTTTTCTAAATATCAACGTCTTTTAGAGCTTATTAAATCAGATTGGAAATGGAATGGAAAGGATTCAAAAGACAGAATTTTGATTTTCACAGGTCGCCGTAAAACCCAGAGATTTTTATTAGAAAACTTGTCATATGATCTGGGAATCAAGGAGGAATCTGTCTTGTCAATAGATGGTTCGATGCATGATGTTCAACTTAATGATGTAGTTGAGAAATTTTCAAAAGAGAAGGGGGAGTTAAGGATTTTGATAGCTACAGAGGTGGCATCTGAGGGGATTAATCTCCACTATCTTTGCCATCGTCTCATTCACTTTGATATTCCATGGTCATTAATGACATTACAACAACGTAATGGGAGAATAGATCGCTATGGTCAGCAGCAGCAACCAAAGATTCGTTATCTCCTAACCAAATCTAGTAATGAAGGAATGGGAGATGCAGATAAGATATTGCGATTACTTATAAATAAAGATCAACAAGCCCAACAAAATATAGGAGATCCATCAGTTTTCTTAAGATTATTTGATATCGAAGAAGAAGAAGAAGAAATTAGTAAGGCATTTGAAGAAAATAATTATGCTGCTCTTGAAAAGCGTATGAATGATAATGCAAAGATTTATCAAGAAAAAAGAAGCGATTTGAATTTATACGAGGAGATGTTTGGTATTGATCCAAGTAATGCCAATGCAAATGATTCTGATGTTAAAAGTCAAAAATTTCAAGTAAAAAGAAAAGCACCATTTAGTTTGTTCACAAGTCTTTGGGATTATGTAAATTTTGCTTTAGAGGCTGAAAATTACCGAAGGAATAAGAGAGATGAAAATCTTGATTTTCATCTCTTTCCTGAAAAGCAACGCTTAGAAATCACTCTTCCAAGAGATCTGGAGAGGCGCTATGAAGGTTTTCCTAAAGAACTGCGTCCACCTAAGGGAGAAAGGTTGGTACTCTCTACTGACTCTTTTACTTTGCAAAAAGCATTAGATGAGGCACGTAGACAAGATAATAATCGACCTGAACTCGAATATCTTTGGGATTTGCATCCAATCGTTGATTGGTTAGTAGATCGTGGTCAAATTTTCTTTAAAAGACATTGTGCGCCAGTATTGAATATTAATGAGGGGCTTGATCCTGGAGAGGTAGTAATGATATTACAGGGAACGATTCCTAATCAAAAAGGTAATCCTGTAATACAAGAATGGGTTGCAGTAAATTTTATCGGAACTGGCTTGAATGTAAGATCAGTTACTCCTTTTGAAATTATTGCAAAAAGACTTCAACTTAATCGAAAGTTCTATCCAAATCCTGGAGGTCTCATACCAAATTCTTTGTACCAACAACGTCAAGTTGCTGTTGATGCAGCTCATCGCTACCTTTTGGAGAAGCAAGATAATTGGCGTAAGACAATGAACCCAGAATTAGAAGCACAAAGAGAGAGACTTAAGCGTTTAAGAGGTCTTCAAACAGAGCAGTTAAAGATATCTTTTGAGAATGATAAGCGAAGACAGGAGATTAAGAATAAAGATCTTATTTACAAAAAAAAAGCTATTGATCGTCGTTTTGATGACAATGAAAATTTCATGCAAAATGTGATGACTATTGAACCAGTACCTTACTTAAAGTTGATTGCAATATTGCATAGGGAGTCTTGATCATTGGCATTACCAGGCATCACTAACTCAAATGAGTTTTATTCTTCTCACTACCTTGAGAGTGTGCTTAAGGATGATATCAAGGATGTAAGTAAACGTTGGGCCGATAATGCTAAAGCTCAATTGGGAAAAATTTCTCTTAGTGATGAGATTACTCCAGAGAAGCGATTTAAAGCATTGCGCAAACCCTGGCGAAAGTTAATTTTAGACGAGCGTGGTATAAGAAATGACCCAGCCAAGCGACTAAGCCTACAACGTGATTTGTTCTTTAAGCCATTATGCGGCGCTCTAGGTTATACCTTTAATCCTAAAGTTGAAACGATACTTGTAGGAGGAGATGTCTATCAGATTCCATTACTTGGAGAACTTAAAAAGGTAAATGGAGATCCAATTCTTTGGTTAGTGGAATGTTTCAATCCTGCTGATGAAAGTGTTGATCCTCTCGAACTCCCAATTTCCAAAAATAAGGCATGTCAGATAAATGATCCTTCTCTTGGTTATGTGTCTGAAAGCGAAACTTGGGAATTTTTAATAGGCGAACGAATTTTTAGACAGGATATTCCTCCACGTTGGGTAATTGCAGTTAGTAAAGACCAATTGCTTTTGATAGATAGGCAGAAATGGTCTGCTTCAAGAATGCTACGCTTTGAGCTCGAAACTCTCTTGGGCGAATATAATCCTGAATCCATTCTCGCGACAGTAATGCTGCTTCATTGTGAGCATACTTACCCAACTAAAAATGGCACCACTTTTCTGGATGATCTTGATGAGAATAGTCATAAGCATGCTTATGAAGTAAGTAGCGATTTAAAATATGCTCTTAGAAAATCTATAGAGTTACTCGGTAATGAAGCAATCCATTGGCGTCGCTCACGTAATGAAGGAGTTTTTAAGGGTAAAATCGACGCCCATAAACTTACTCTGGAATGTCTCCGTTATATGTACAGGCTACTATTTCTATTTTATATAGAAAGTAGGCCAGATCTTGGCTATGCGCCTATGGGTAGCGATGTTTATCGACTGGGCTATAGCCTTGAAAGCCTAAGGTCGATGGATTTAGCCGAATTAGATAGAGAAGAAGATAAAGAAAGCTTCTATATTAGTGATTCCCTAGAGCGTATTTTTCAGATGATCTGGGAGGGCTATCCAATTCGGGACGAGCCAACTAAACAGATTCGTTTTAATGAAGAAGAAACATTCCATGACAGTTTTAGATTAACACCACTTCGAGCCCACCTTTTTGATCCTGAACGTCTCCCTACAATAAGGAAAGTTCGTTTCCGAAATTTAGTTTTGCGAGAGATAATTGAACTGATGTCTCTTACAAAAAAAGAAAAAGGTAAACGACGTGGGAGGATCAGCTACTCTCAACTTGGTATAAATCAGTTAGGTGCAGTTTATGAAGCTCTTCTTAGCTTTAGGGGGTTCTTTGCAGAAGAAGACCTTTTTGAAGTAAAGCCAGCCTCAAAAAAAGGTCAAGTTTTTAAAGGTACTGACGATGACGGAGATAACTATGAAATTGAAAATCCTTACAAATCTAATGCTAGTAGTGAAAGTTATGACGAACTAGATGTTGGTTACTTTGTTAATTCTGAAAAGCTTAAAACCTATAATTCAAATGAGATTGTTGTTGACCCTGTTTCCGGTAATCCCAAGTCCTACGCAAAGGGCAGCTTTATATATCGATTAGCAGGCCGCGATAGAGAAAACAGTGCTAGCTACTATACACCTGAATCACTTACTAAATGTCTAGTTAAGTATGCATTAAAAGAATTACTTCCTGGTAAAACAGCTGCGCAGATACTTCAAATTAAGGTATGTGAACCTGCAATGGGCTCAGCAGCTTTTTTAAACGAAGTAGTAAACCAATTAGCTCAAACCTATCTGGAAATTCGTCAGAAGGAGACTAGTAAAATTATTCCTCTTGATCAGTTCTCTACTGAGCTGCAGAAGGTGAAAATGAGATTAGCTGATCAGAATGTTTTTGGGATTGATATGAACCCTGTTGCAGTTGAACTTGCGGAGGTAAGTCTTTGGCTAAATAGCATCTTTACACCTGAAAAAGGGAGAGCTTTTGTTCCTTGGTTTAGTCAACAGTTGGAGTGTGGAAACTCTTTAATTGGTGCTAGGAGGCAAATATACCGAATAAATCAACTACCTACTAAAAGTAATTCAAAGCCAAGGAAGCTTTGGCATAAAAATGCCCCAGAAAAATTGGAGTGGAATTCAGAACTTCCTGATGATGCTATTTTTCACTTTTTATTGCCTGATCCAGGTATGGTGTCTTATACCGATAAGGTTATTAAAGATCTTCAGCCTGAAGCTATTGATTATTCTAAAAAATGGAAAAAGAGATTTGTTGGTGATGTTTTTACAGAATCGCAGGTTATTCAGTTAGTACGTTTAAGTAAACTTGTCGATTCTCTTTGGAAAGAATGGGTAAAAGAGCAACAGCTTTTGCGCATCAGAACCACCGACCCTTTACCAGTTTGGCAAGATCCAACAGGTGTTACTGAAGGTGATTGGACACCATTGAGGGTCAAGGACCAAATACAAGAGCAGGAAGTTTATGGGCGAAATGTTGCAAATACGAATGCAAGACTCCGTCTTAAGTGGGCTATGGATTACTGGGTTTCTCTTTGGTTTTGGCCTATTAGTCAATTGAAATCTTTACCTAGTAGAGACGTTTGGCTTCTCGAACTAAGTATGATACTTGGAGATTTGGAGCAAGGTGTTACTCCTGAAATCGGCCAGATAAATCTGTTTGCTGAAACTCAGCCCAAACAATTAGCTGTTGATTTTATCGATCGGCGGGGATTTGTCGATCTTCAAAAGCTTAAGACTGAGTTCAAAAGACTGCAGCAAGTGGAAGATGTCATAACACGCATTAGGCCATTACATTGGGATCTTGAATTTGCAGATATTATTTCTTCTGGAGGTTTTGACTTAATAGTAGGAAATCCTCCTTGGTTACTTATCTCTTGGGAAGAGAAAGATGTAATTGGTGATATAGATCCGATGGTATTAATCCGTAAAGTTAGTGCAAGCGAGTTGTCAAAGATTAGAGGGAATGCCTTCGTATCTAATCCAGGACTTCTTCCAGCTTATCTTGAAGAATTTGAATACAAGAAAGGACTTCAGGCATTCCTGAATGGGATAACTAACTATCCACTTCTTGTTGGCAGCAAAGCTAACCTTTACAAATGTTTTGTGCCATTGAGCTGGGATTTATCATCGAGTAATGGAGTTCAAGCACTGCTATATCCAGAGGGTGTCTACGACGATCCAAAAGGTGGGCTGTTGAGAGAGAATATTTACTCTAGGCTTAAATATCATTTTCAATATCAGAATGAATTAAAACTTTTTGCAGAAGTTGCAGACACTAAAACTTTCAGTATTAATATTTATAATTGCAGTAAAAAAATTCAGTTTTTACATCTTTCCAATTTGTTTCACCCTAAAACGGTAGATAGTTGTTTCTCTCATAAAAGTAGTAAAGATGTCGTTCTAGGTATAAAGGATTTAAATAATGAATGGAATATTTTAGGAAATCAAGATCGTATTATTAATGTAAATGAAAATAGTTTGATTTTATTCTCTAAACTCTACGATGAGCCTGGGACGATATCAAATCAAGCTAGATTGCCAGCATTACACACAAATTCTTTAATCACCGTCTTAGAAAAACTTTCAAGTACATCTGATACTCTAGGGAATTTGTCAAAAATGGAGATTTTTTCTACTAATCATTGGAATGAAACTGTCGCGCAGAAAGATGGAACCATATCAAGAGAAACTCATTTTCCCTCTGATAATACAAAGCTGATTTTTTCCGGTCCTCACTTTTATGTGGCTACTCCTTTTAATAAAACACCCAGATCTGTTTGTACCCTAAAAAGTCACTTTGACACTCTTGATCTTACGAATCTTCCAAAAGATTATTTACCACGAACAAATTATAAACCTAATGTCCCTTCAATAGAATATACTTCCCGCACACCTAAAGTTCCGTGGGGGAAAAATAAACCTGTAACTGAGTTTTATAGATTGGTTGCGAGGGCTATGATTGGATCATGGGCAGAAAGAACATATGTAAATTGTATATGTCCTAAAAAAGTTGGGCATATTAATGGAGTTCAATCTATTGTCTTTGCATCTAGATCTAGACTCGTCTCTCAAGCAGCTTTTGGGGCAAGCATAATTGCCGACTTTTTTATCAAATCTACTGGCCGAACAAATTTACATAATACATGGGAATCATTTCCACTATTTAAATCTAGTACGGCCAGCAATCTATATATACTTCTACTTAATTGTTTAACTCTAGATTATTCTGATCTATGGAATGATTCATGGAAAGCTGAATTTTTATCTCATAGGTGGGCTAAAGATGATATTCGCTTATCAAATAAATTTTTTGATCAGCTTACTCCGAAGTGGAATTATAATTGTGCTCTTAGAAGTGATTATGCTCGTCGTCAAGCGTTAGTAGAGATTGATGTTCTAGTAGCTCGTGAGCTTTCTCTTACCCTCGATGAATTGATTACTATTTATCGTGTACAGTTTCCTGTAATGCAACAATATGAAAAAGATACTTGGTATGACAAGAATGGGCGCATAGTTTTTACTAATAGTAAAGGGTTGACTGATATTGGCTTTCCCCGGAAAGGGAAAAGGGTTGGCTCAGAATATCAGATAGGTTGGGAAGAAATTTCTAATATGACTTCTGGTAAAGTTGAACGCGATATTATTGACGAGACTCATCCCGATGGATCAAAAGATGTAACTATAGTATATGAGGCACCTTTTGAGCGTTGTGATCGCGTTCAGGATTACAGGACTGCTTGGAGTTTTTTTGAAAAAGAGGGAGCTCATTAATAATGATCCCATCAGTCCTTGCTAGTGAATTAGAGAAGATAGTAAAAGATTCGATTTCTACATCTTTTCATCCTACTACTCCTGGATTCAGGGATTTAATAAAGCGTTTTCTTGCTAATCGTGAAAATCTAATAAAAGGTCCTTACATAACTGTTTCTTTACCTTTTTACGAGGGCTCAGGCCAGAATTGGTTCCCGAATATTCCTCTTCCTTTCCCACCTTATAAGCATCAAGAAAAAGCTTTTAAGAGATTAATTCCAGAGAGTCCACAAAATACTTTAGTAGCAACAGGAACCGGATCGGGAAAAACTGAGTGCTTTTTGCTCCCAATTTTGGAGCATTGTCGACTTTCTAAAAGTCAGCGAGGTATAAAAGCGATCTTAATTTACCCAATGAATGCACTGGCTACTGATCAAGCTAAGCGGATTGCAAATTTGGTCCATTCAACCCCTTCTCTTTCAGGAATTAGAGCTGGTTTGTATATTGGTGCTTCTGATGAATTACCTTCAGCTTTAATGACAACAGAAGGTGTTATTACCGATAAAGATGCATTACATAAGGCTCCTCCAGATATTCTTCTTACTAACTATAAACAACTTGATTACTTGCTAATTCAGTCACAAGTACAAAATCTTTGGAAGTTTAATCAATTAGGTGTTCTTCGTTATTTGGTTGTGGATGAGTTTCACACATTTGATGGTGCTCAAGGAACTGATCTGGCTTGTTTGATTCGTCGTTTACGTGATCGCCTTAATTGTAGGAACGATGATCTTGCTTGTATTGGCACTTCAGCAACTTTAGGTGGAGCAGACTCTCGAGAATCTATGCTTGATTATGCTGGGCAAATTTTTGCAAGTAGTTTTGAACCTAAATCATTAATTGAAGAAGAAAGATTAACTCCTGAAGAATTTTTCACCATTCACACTGGTTTTGGGGATCCAGAAGAGGGCGGCTTGTTTACTTTACCTCTTCCTCGAATTGAAGATGAAGAAAATCTTAACCCTACAAATGCAAGTGATATACAGAGTTATATCTCGAAGCAAGCATTCCTATGGTTCGGAGATACTCTCCCTCCTCCACCTGAAGTTAATATTTATGATCCTAAATGGAGAATTCAACTTGGTATCCGTTTAGGTACACTTCCAGCAGTGCATAATCTAGTTCGTCAAGCAAACAATACTTGCTCTATTAATGAACTGCTTGAACGTTTTTCAAGACAACTTGGACTTGGGGAAAAATATCCGTTCACTTATCGGGTTTTGTTGCTAGAGAGCTTACTTGCACTTATTTCTCATGCCCGAAGAAGTACAAAATTAATTGATGGGAAAGAAGTTTTCGTGCCTTGGGTAAATTTGCGTCAACAGATTTGGCTTAGGGAACTAAAACGTATGGTGTCGAGTGTTGAAAGCCAGCCTCAATTAAGACATTCTGATGACATCGCTGGCTCAGAATCTTCTGCTCATTTGCCAGTTGTTAATTGCCGTGATTGTGGTGCTACGGGTTGGTCTTCAACCATCCTTAATCAAGGGAGTAATCAGCTTGATCGAGCTAATAATCTCCAAGTTTTTTATCGAGCCTTTTTTTCTGGTGATGCTTATCTTCGTTATATTTTTCCATCTGGAATTGACAATACTTTTAGTCACAAACTATGTACCGAATGCTTAACTTTTCATCCTCCTAATGATGTAAATCAAGAAATCTGTCCAAATTGTCAGAGCAGGAGTCTTATTTCTGTGGATATTCCTGATTGCACTTCTCAAGATGATCATGGTCGCCCATATGTTAATCGTGATTGTCCATACTGCCATTCAAAGCAAAGCTTGCTTCTAATAGGTTCTTCTGCTGCAAATTTGACTAGTACTTGGAGTGCTTCGCTTTTTGCCTCTTCATACAACAAGGATAAAAAGTTATTAACTTTTTCTGATTCGGTTCAAGATGCTGCTCATCGAGCTGGATTCATTGCGGCCAGAACCTACAGGACATTATTTAGAACTGCTATTACTAAATGTGTCCAAAAATATGGAACATTGGATTTGGATAAACTCCAGGAACAGTTAATCTTTGATTGTCAAAAGCAATTTACTAATCCTGTAGATTTTGTTGCTACATTTATTCCTCACGATCTTGAATGGCTACCTGAATGGGAAGATTTGCAAAGTAAAGAAAAGCCTTCAATTAAAGAAAATAGTCCATTATTGAAAATAGTGGAAAAGCGTCTTCGTTGGGAGGTAGGAGCTGAGTTTAGCTATCGCTCAAAACTGGGTTCATCTGTTGAGAAAGCTGGCTCTCTTTCTGCTAGTGTTGATAGCAAATTAATTACAAATATACTTCCCACTCTTCTTGAGCGTCTCCAAAATGAGATAGAGCCTTTACGCGATCTTGAAAAAATATATTTACAACATTTAGTAGTAGGGCTGCTCCAATATTTAAGGCAGTGTGGCGGATTAGATTTGCCAGAGATTGTGGGTTTTGATCGAAATGGAACCTCATATATTAAGAGTGGTGGTAAAGAAACTTATTTTTTTAATCAACTTATTATCCATACCCCCAGATTTGGTTCTTCAACCCCAAAGCCAAGTTACATCTGTAGTTCCCGACGTCAAGGGAATTTTGAACAGTTGTTTAAAGAGAAAGGGAAGATAACTTGGCCTCAGCATTGGCTTCAACGAACTTTGAGTTCTATTGAAAATCTTGATAGAGATCAGGAGAGAGAAGTACTGCAGATAGTTATCGAATCTTTATTAAAAAAAGGTCTACTTATTGAAATTCCTGGTGAAAAAGATGCAGTTGTTTGGGCGATTCCAAGATCTCGAATTCAAGTAAAAACTAAGCCTATATTGGTTAGATGTGGCAATTGTGGTAACGTTCAAGCCATACCTAGTGAACAGTTCTCTATTTGGAATGGTATGCCTTGTTTGGTACGTCATTGTAAAGGCGCTTACAAAATTGACTCTCGGAGAGGGTTGCCATACTATAAAAGTCTTTATGAAAAAGGTGAGATAAACCGAATTGTTGCCAAGGAACATACAGGCCTTTTGACGAGGCCAGTTCGTGAGATGCTTGAGAAGAAGTATATTCGTGGAAAATATCGTAGTGACCCAAATCTCCTTTCAGCTACATCTACCTTAGAAATGGGTATTAATATTGGAGATCTTTCAACAGTTCTTTTAGCTTCTGTCCCTCCCGAGCCGGCAAACTATTTGCAAAGAATCGGTAGGGCTGGACGTCAGGATGGAAATGCTTTAATAGGAACGTTAGTAACAGGTACAACTCACGATCTATTTTTCTTTTTAGAGCCAACAGAGATGCTTAAGGGTCAAGTTCGACCTCCAGGTTGTTATCTTGATGCACCTGCTATCCTGCGGCGTCAATTGATGGCTTACACTCTAGATCGTTGGGTAAAAAGTGAAAAAGATACAGAACATCTTCCACAAAAACTTAAATCTGTATTAGATGTAGTTGAAAAGTCAGGAAGAAATAATAACACTCAAGAAGCCTTCCCATATACATGGCTGAACTGGGTAGAACTTTATCAAAATGATATTCTCAACAGTTTTTTTGAGATGTTTGATAAATCTCTTACCTCTCGTAGTAAAGAAGTTTTAGAGAATGTATTTTTGAATAGATCAGATAATCCAATTAATGCCCCTTTTGCACAGGAACTTATAAATCGTCTTGAGGAATTTATTTCTGAGAGGAAAAGACTTACTGCAGAATCGCGACGCCTGCGGGAAAAATTTAATAAATATAAATCACTTGGTGGTGCACTTACTGAGCAGCAAATTGAAGATAAGGATCAGATTTATCGAGAGCAAAAAGCCTACGCTGCTCTAAAAAAAGAGATGGAAAGTACCCCCCTTTTAGCAATGCTCACTAACGAAGGCTTTCTACCTAATTATGCTTTCCCTGAGGATGGAGTAACACTTAAGTCAGTGATTTGGCGTAAGACTTCAAAAAATAATCAAAGTGTAAGTCGGAGTGAAGAGCTGCCTCCACTAAGTTATGAAAGGCCGGCTAATGTCGCAATTAGAGAACTCGTACCTAACGGTATTTTCTATGCTCAGGGACGTAGAGTGAAAGTGGATCAACTAGATCCCAAACTCAATCAAATTGAGCAGTGGCGATTCTGCCCAAGTTGTTCCTTCTCCTGTCGAAAAACAAATGAGGATTTTAATCGGAAAGAATGTCCTCGATGCGGTAATAGTGGTTTTGCTGATCAAGGTCAAGTTAATGATATGGCCAAGATAAAGCAAGTGCAGGCTACTACAGAAGATTCTCGTAGTCGCTTTGGTGATGATATTGATGAAAGAAATCCAACTTTTTTTCTTCGCGAACTACTTATTCTTCCAGATCTTTCCAAAAGAGAAATTTCACTAGCTGTTATTGATGATGACTTCCCTTTTGGAACTGAATACCTAGCAAGTTCTACTTTTCGTGAAATTAACTTTGGTGAATTGGCAGTATTAGGTCAAATTCATACAATTGCTGGTAAAAGTCATAGAGTAAAAGGGTTTGAGATTTGTCAAAGCTGCGGCAAAGTGCAGCAGGGCTCACCAAGAGCTTCAACCCATACATGGAGTTGCCGATTCCGTGAAAACCCAGATTCTGCAGAGCTTCGTCACTTAATGTTTATATATCGTGAATTTAATTCAGAGGCTATTCGATTTCTTCTCCCTGGTTCTAATTTCTGGGATGAAACTGGTATACCCTCTTTTTTAAGTGCTCTTCGTCTTGGGTTAAAGCATCACTTTGGGGGCAAGGTTGATCATTTGCAATCTGCGATGTCTGAAGAACCTCAGTTATTTAGCCAACAGCGAAAGTCATTTCTCTATCTTTATGACTCAATCCCAGGAGGATCTGGCTACGTTCGTCAGTTGATGGAATCAAAAGGACGCGATTTACGAGCTGTCTTTGAAAAGTCATTATCGAAGATGAAAAGTTGTCTCTGTAATGATGGTTGTTATCGTTGTATTTTTCAATATCGACAACGCTTCGATCGTGAACGTACTAGTAAAATTCGTGCGATTGAACAGCTTCAAAATATATTAAATAGATGGGAAGATTTGCAATTCTCAGATCGTAGTCTTTCAGAAATAACAATTAATACTCGAGCTGAAAGTGAGCTTGAATTACGCTTTATTCAGAAATTGAAAGAAGGGAAAGGTCTTCCAGAAGGTGTAAAAGTCTCATTTCGTGATGATGTAATTAATGGAAGAAAGGGATATAGAATAATTTTCAATAATGGAGAAAAAAGTATCAGTTGGACGTTAGAACTTCAAGTGCCACTAGGTTTGGAACAGGGAGTGGATGTTTTTTCAAGAGCTGACTTTTTACTTACCCCGACCGCGGGAGGTAAGTCCATTGCAATATACACTGATGGTTGGGAGTATCATCGAGGACGCCTGGCCAAAGATGCTGAACAGAGAATGGCATTACATCGAAATAATGACTATCTTTTCTGGTCATTAACTTGGGATGATGTAGTAGAAAAACTTCCCAGTCCACAGAACGTACTTCAGCATAATGGACTTATAAAAGTAAGGAAAGAAGTTCTTAAAAGTGAAGGGGTTTTCAATAAATGGATACCTAATTCCCTTTTAAAAGAAGTTGAAAAAAAAGGTATAGTAAGTCCCCCAACTAATAAAAGTATTCAATATCAGGGAAGTCTTGAACTTTTAATGACTTATATGGCTTTGCCAATAGAGGAGTTCTGGCAAAGCGTAGCTCAGCAATTTTCTCTTTCTCAATTGTCTAATATTAAAATTACTGATAAAAAAATTTTTAATAAGTTAAAAGAACTAAATTTAGAAGAACATATTGAAGATTGGAAGAATAGCGAAGAAAGGACTTTTGGAAATATAATTGAGCCTGCAACTGGTTTGACATTAATTAATATTGGAGATATTAAGTGGCATCAAGAACTTAACCCAGGAGCTAGTTTCCGCGTCATACATTTTGATCCCCTGCTATCACTTGATTCTCCTAATCAAGAAGCAATATGGAGAGAGTGGATTCGACAAATCAATATATTTCAGTTTTTGCCAAGACTTTTAATCTCTACTCCAGGTTGGACTGGTGAACAACAAAGTAGCTCAATCAGTCCTTATACTGTTTGGGTTAATAGATTTGACTCGACATTTTTAAATGCGCAAGATAGTTCTTCTGAAATTAAAAGGATTTGGATCGAAATAACCGAATTGGTTGTTATTGAATGTCGCCCAATTCTTGAGGCTATTAAGAAGTTGAATATTGATCAATCAGTACCTATCCCTGAGGTAGGTTTTGAGTTGGAGGGACATAAAGGCGAGGTCATTGGACAAGCTGAATTAGCTTGGCCTGATAAAAAAATTGTTGTTTTAAATCAAGGAGATGATTCTAAAGTATTCGATCAAGCAGGTTGGACTTATTGGTTTATTGGAAATTTTCCTGAGACAATCGCAAAAGCTATTTTTGAAGCTTTCTAACTTATTTACTCAATGTTCTATTTATCTTTTAAAAATATATAATGACACAATCTCGCCTCACTGTCGCAGTTTCAAACACCTTTTTTAAAAGTTTGAACAAGTTGCCTGATAAATCTAGAGGTAAAGTTGCTTCTTTTCTCTCTAAATTTCGAGATAATCCTAGGAGTCCTGGTTTAAATTATGAGCATATTGAAGGAGGTAAAGATAATTTAATACGTTCAGTTCGTGTAGATCAGGAAATTCGTTGCATAGTTAGAGCTCCAGATGAGGGGAATGTTTATGTTTTGCTTTGGGTTGATAAACATGATGATGCTTACCAG
>MDTA01004900.1_pt1 | contig 14995 bp, 13 predicted proteins | sample 811151 | NCBI WGS metagenome assembly MDTA01 (sample SAMN05326648, study PRJNA326480) | marine metagenome | isolation source: seawater | place: Indian Ocean: South | collected 2010 | reverse complement strand
CCTCAATCCTCTGAAAGTTTGGAGGCCTCTTTTCGACAAACGATGCCACACCTTCCTTGAAGTCGCTGCGCTTGAGGCTCTCATCCATCCAGACCGTCGATTCATCCATCGATTCGCCCAATTCACGATTCAGGTGCTTGTAGACCTGGCGCTTCATCATCATGATTGACATGGGCGCAGAAGTGCCTGCAATTTCCTTCAGGAAGTCCTGCGCATCGCTGGCGCTTTCCCCATCCTCACAAAGGCGGTTGGCATAACCCATGCGATAGGCTTCCTCACCATCGACGCGCCGGGAACTCCAGTAAATATCAAGCGCGTTGGACGGACCGACAATTCTCGGCAACATCCAGCTAGTGCCGTGCTCTGCAATCAGCCCCCTTGGACCAAAGGATGTAACGATCTTGGCTTTTCGTTCCATAAAACGCATATCGCAGAAGGTTGCGTAGCTGAATCCGAGACCTGCCGCCGCACCATTGATGGCAGCAACCAGGGGCTTTCTCAAACCCAGGAAGTATGTCGGCGAAGACTTGTAATTGGGATCGTTGTCGGGGTTGCCGGGATCAACCTTCAGCTCATCATTACTGGACCCGGTCCGCTCGCCCGCATCGCTCATATCGCTGAGATCATTCATATCGACGCCCGCACAAAATCCCCGACCGGCACCTGTCAGCACGGTGCCAATCACTTCAGGGTTACGCTCGGACTGGTCCAGCGCATGGCGGATCTCCGCCTGCATCAAACCGGTTAACGCGTTGAGTTGATCCGGGCGGTTCATCGTGATGGTCGCCACCGGACCTTCCGTCTCATACAAAATATGCTGGTACGCCACAGTCATGATTCCTCCGTTCGTGTTTTTCTAGATGATCGCTTCGATCAGGTGTGGGCCCTTGTTCGCCATACAGAAGGCGAACTGGTCATTAAACTCTTCAGCTGTAGTTGCACGCATTGCTTCGACGCCCATGCCCTGCGCCAGGGCACAGAAATCAATGTCAGGGTTGGACAGATCAAACATGGAGAGCGCCATCGGGCCCGCATCATTGGCCGCGCCAACATTATGCAGTTCCATGTTCAGGATGTTGTAGGTCCGGTTATTCCAGATCACCGTCGTCACATCCAATTGCTCGCGGGCTATGGTCCAGAGCCCCTGAATCGTGTACATGCTGGAACCATCCGCCTGCAGGTTGACGATCTTGCGATCAGGGCAGGCAACCGCAGCGCCAATCGCAAGCGGAATCCCGCCACCGATGGCACCACCCGTCACTGCTATCAGGTCATGTTGCGGCGAGTTCATCGTCAGCAGGTAGGACGCCCCTCCCGAAGTCGTCGATTCATCGGCAATGATGCAATTCTCAGGCAGCATGGCCGCAACCGCATGACCTGCTGAACGAGGTGTCAGTTCACCTTTCAGCAATTCCGGTACGACCAACATAGCGCGTGGATCCTCTGCCAGCTTGTCAATTACTGGTGCGCCAACCTCGTCCGCCAGCGCTTCGAGTGCACCAACCTGATCCTCCGCCAGAGTGGACAGTTTGAACGGTTCGACGCCCTCAGGGGTACAGTCCGATTTCTTACCGGGGTAAGCAAAGAAAGTGACCGGTCTGTCCTGTCCCACCAGGATCAATTCATCACAACCATCAAGTGCAGCGTAGATCTGATCCGGGAAGTAAGGCAATTTAGGAATATTGACCCGACCAGCACCTCGCTCGGCCCTCGCATGAAACGTCGACAGATACATCGTTGCACCTGTCTTCTCACGAATTCGCGCCGCTGCCTCAAGGCCTCTTTCCCGAACTGCAGAGCCGTTAATCAGCATGACCGCTTTTTCAGCCTTCTCAAGTCGTCGTGCAGCATCTTTGATGATATCCGGATCAACCGCTTTCGGCGCCGCGACGGGAACCTTGTCCGCCACTATCCCACCTGGATCCCAGGCGGTATTCGCGGGCAACAGCAGTGTCGCAATGCCAGGGACATCTGACTGACTGGCGGCAATCGCATCAGCGGCATCGGCGCCAACATCCTGCGCAGTCTGGCTGACCCGGAGCCACTTCGAAAACGGCTCAGCATATCCTTCGATATTGGACGTCAGTGGCGCTTCATATTTTCGATGATGGGTCGCATGCTCACCCACAATATTGACAAGGGGCGTAAAAGCTTTCTGGGCGTTATGCAGGTTTGCGATGGCGTTACCCATTCCCGGGCCAAGGTGAAACAGCGCCGAAGCCGGTTTTTCAGCCATCCGGGCATATCCGTCAGCAGCACCCGAAGCAACACCTTCGAACAGGCAAAGAATACCGCGCATCTGTGGCACGCTGTCCAGCGCTGCTACAAAGTGCATTTCAGACGTACCTGGATTAGAAAAACAGACATTGACGTCAGACCTGACCAGACTGGCTATGAGACTTTGGGCCCCATTCATACTCATCCCCTTACTTCTTATTTTCTGTAACCACCTGAATCAGGCGAGCTCATACAATGCCCGAATCGGGATCAACTCACCACTGATGTGCCCACACAGATCTGAACCGAGAAAGAGGGTAAGCTCAGCTACATTTCCGGCTTCCGGTGGGTAGTCCAGCTTGGCAGCCGGTGTGCCATCTTCTTTCGTTTTATCCGGCAACCACTGTGCAACGCCTTCAGTTTGCGTCAGTCCCGGGGCAATGCAGTTTACGTGAATGTTATCTGGTCCCCAGCAGACAGCCAGCGACTTCGTGAGATTAATGACGCCAGCCTTGGCTGCACCATAGTGAACAAACGAAGGTGACAGCCGCATCCCTGCGACCGAAGAAATGTTGACGATGCGACCACCGCCCTGTTCCTTCATTTTCTGAAAGACGGCCTGGCTGCAGAGAAAGACACTGGATAAGTTCAATGCAATGGCTGCATTCCATTCTTCCGGTCGCAATTTCTCGGGTGGCTTGACGAACATGGCACCCCCGGCATTGTTAACGAGCACATCAACGCGGCCAAAAGCTTCAATCGTTTTCGCCACCATGATGGTAACGTCTTCCGGTACGGTCACATCGGTGGCAACCGCAACGGCCTCCCCACCGGCTGCGCTGAGCTGCTCTACAACCGCATCAATCTTCTCCTGGCTGCGACTGGCAATGACTACCCGGACACCCGCTTCGACATAAGTCTGCGCAATACGGCTACCGATGCCTCCAGCTCCGCCAGTGATGATTGCAACCTTACCATCCAGAATTCCGGGCATACTCTACTCCTACTTTTCTAGGCCGCGACGGTCGCAACCTCCGTAATAAACTGTTCCATGAGATCGCGCTTTCTCTGATCGGCGCCAATCAACGTGCCCAGTGTGAAGTCGGGAACGATAAGTTCTTGCACCCCGGCTTCCTGGTAGGCAGCAACAATATCCCGTACCTCATTAACGCCGCCAATGATGGACCTGTCGGCCGGGGCCGACCCCCGAACGCGTTTTAAATAGTCTTCGTTATCAGACAGAAAAAGCAGCGCGACTGCGCAACGCTCTATTGACGAAGGATCCCTGCCAACCGTCTCACAATGCCGGTCCAGTATCGTCATTTTGCGAATCAGGGTATCGACGTTACCCCAGACGTTCCATTCATCAGCGTACTTTGCGGCAATCTTTAGGGTCACTTTTTCACCTCCCCCACCTATCATCAATGGCATCTTCTTTTGCTTGGGTTTGGGTTCAAGTGGCGCCTGCTGGAGATGATAAAACTCACCGGAGAAATCGAAGCGGTCATTCTCAAATAAACCTTTTACAACCTGGCAGGCCTCATCCAACATCCGCAGCCTGGTCGCTGCAGTACCGAACTCAATACCGTATGCCTTGTGCTCGTTCTCCTGCCAGCCAGATCCCAGGCCGAGAACCAGACGGCCATTGCTCAGGTTATCGAGGGTTGCCGCCATGTTAGCCAGCACTGCCGGGTGCCGATAAGTGTTGCCCGTAACGAGCGTCCCGAGACGAACCCGGGGTACATCACGGGCGAGCGCTGCCATCGTAATCCATGATTCATGGACAGGAATCAACTCGTCTTCATCTGGCAAAAAATGATCTGCCAGCCAGATCCCGTCATAGCCTGTTGCCTCGGCATGGTTGCAAAGGGCAGCGGTATCTTCGTGGTTACTGCGCGGGTTTGGCCAGAATCCAAATCTCATCATCCTTCACCAGTTTTACATATATAAAGCATTGACCCTATCGCTTCTGCCACACTTGTTCGAGGTTACTGCGAGCGGACATGCCCCATAATTTATTGCTCGAATACCTTCGGAAAAATTGGGTGATAACCGCGGACAAGCAATGCATTGATCACGGCAATTCCCGTAGGATAAAAACCTTTCTTCCCCGGGTCCTGGCTTCATGATCGAACTGGGCATTCTTGCAGATGACCTTACAGGCGGCATGATGGTTGCCAGCCTGCTCGAGCGCGAGGGCATTGAATGTCCGCTGGTGTGTTCCACCTCCGGACTTTCTGCCGTCAACGTCAGTTCCGCGCAGGCAGTGGTTCTCGCAAGAAAAATTCGCCTGATTGAAGCAGGCTCTGCTGCGCAGGAAGCGAGGCAAGCTGTCCAGGCCCTCAAAGAAATTGATTGCCAGCGGTTCTATTACAAGTATTGCGCAACATTCGACTCAACGGACGACGGTAACATTGGCCCAATCGCAGAAGCCATGATGGAAGAAATTGGTACCGCCAGAACCCTCTTCAGCCCGGCCTTTCCCGAACACACGGTTACCGTTTTCCAGGGCCGGATGTTTCTCGGCTCGACCCCACTGGGTCAATCATTCAAGCAGCACGATCCCGTGACACCGATGACAAATTCGAATCTCGTTGAAGTTCTTCAACCCCAGTGCAAGCAGAAGGTCGGGCTGATTTCTCACGCCCACCTGGTACGTCCAGGCGCTGTTGAGAAACTCACGTCCAGGGAAAACTCACCTGGTTTGTACATCGTCGATTCCGCGGACGATGAGGACATGGCCCGAATTGCCGAATTCGCCTTAGACTGGCCATTGACGACAGGGGCAGACGCCCTGCCTGTTTTTCTTGCCCGTGCCTTATTAGAACGCATGAATCAGCAGCCGAACCGGGCGCGGCAGACCAGAACCCACTTACCGGCAAGCCCGGGCCACGAGGTGGTTATCGCCGGTAGCTGTGCCGGACCTACGCTACGCCAGATCGAGCACTTCGAGAATCAATATCCTGTATTCAGGATCGACCTGCTGGAAGCCTCACAGAACAAAGACTATCTTGCTGACGTCTTCGCCTGGATGGGGTCGAACCTCGGGCGGGAACCCATTGCAATCGCAACATCGGTTGACGTCCCCCGCCTGGAGGAAATCCAGGCGATACTCGGCAGATCCGGTGCCGCCAAACTGGCAGACGGGCTGCTGGGCGAAGTTGCACGGAAAGCCTTCGAGGGCGGCGCTCGACGTTTTGTTGTTGCAGGTGGGGAGACGTCGGGACAGGTTGTTAAATCACTTGGTATCGAACAGGTTGAAGTATCGACCTTTGATGAGCTGGGTGGCGGCTATTGCCATCAAACTGGTCCAGAACCCCTTTCTCTGGTGTTGAAGGCCGGTGCATTGGGCAAACCCGGTTTTTTTAACACAGCACTTGAGCGGATGCGCGAAGCAAACGAAAGAGATGGAGACTGACCATGGCTGAACAGGCAGACGAGCAGACACTACGCCAGGAACTCGCGGAACAGTACAAGCAATTAGGAGCTGCTGGGCTGAACGAGTTGTCTTCCGGAAACGTCAGTTGCCGTATTGGTGATGACATGCTGATTTCACCGTCAGGTGCGAGCGCAGATACCATCGAAGCCGGTGCTGTCGTCAGGATGTCACTAGATGGCGATTGGCAGGGTGAGCGTAAGCCATCCAGCGAATGGCGTATGCACGCCGCAATTTATAAGAAGACCAGGGCATCCGCCGTCGTTCATACACACTCCGACTATTGCGTCGCTCTTTCCTGCCAGGGCCAGGACCTGCCGGGTTTTCACTACCTGGTAGGGACGTTCGGTGGCTCCGATGTACCCTGCACGACCTACTACACCTTCGGTTCCCAGGAACTTGCCGACAGTGCGGCTGAAGCGCTGCAGGAAAGACGCGCCTGCCTGCTTGGCAGTCATGGAATGATCTGTCGCGGCCGCGATCTTGCGAACGCCGTCTCGCTCGCCCACCGACTGGAAATCATGTGCCGACAGTATGCACTGGCAACCCAACAAGGTGAGCCCTATATCCTGACCGACGAAGAATGGCAGGACTTTTTCGATCGTGCCAAAAAGATCAGCTACGGCAAGTACATCTAGAGGTCTTTGACGCTTATCGTCCAGACTTCCGGCGACATGATCCAGTCGTCATTTTCCCTTCGACCATCCCAACCGCCTGCGACGTAGAGCTGATCATTGATTACTTTGGCAGCGGGAGACGATATCGGTTTTGGCAGATGACAGGTCACCTCCCATTCTTCGCCTTCGCGCAGGGTCACAACATCACCACAAAAACCCTTCTTTCCACCCTCTGGCGTACTGTGCCCGCCAATCATCCAGATTCGATCTTCGTGCACAAAGGTCGCGCCTTCAGAATGTGAATGAGCCACGGGCAATGATGGTCCTTCGCTCCAGGTGTCAGAGTCCGGATCATAGATATCGACCAGCGCCTGGTCGAGTTGCTGTGAGTCGTGATTGAACTGGCCGCCTATGATGTAGATCTGTCCATTCAGGACTCCAACAGAATGTTGATTGCGTGGTGTTGGGATTGGCGCCGCCCTCGTCCAGTCAGCTGAACCGGTCTTGCTCCATTCGGCCAGGTCAAAGACAAAATGATCCTGTGAGTCTGTGTCGCGATCTGCCATCAGGCCGGAAACGTAGTGCAACCGGTTATCGATTCGGGCCAGTGCGCCCCCTGCACGCGGACCCGGCAATAACGGAGCGGCCGTGTATCGATCCAGCTCAGGATCAAAGTGCCAGACTTCAGCGATGATGTGATCTTTCGTGGGCCGATCCGGTTTATCCTTCATACCGCCAGCGAACCAGAAACCGGAATCGTCCTCGACAAGGTCGACGTGGGAAATCCTGCTGGGGCAGTCCTGCAATTGTGTCCAGGATCCGTCAGCAGGATCAAACACATCAACCCGGCGACTCGAAACGACATTGTCTTCATATCCACCCAGGACATAGAGTTTGTCGTCAATAACGAGGCTTGCGGGTTCCCATTTTGCAACGGGCATATCGGGCAGTCGTTCCCAGCTGACGTTGTGGATCGGGGTAGTCATACCATTTCTCCTAAAGTCATACCCCGATACCACACAACGACAGAAAGCTCACTTTCTGCTCATCGGTCATTTCTGTCAGGATGGGGACACCCATTTCGGTGACTGGCAGCCCCTCGAATTCTGGTGACTTTGTCTGCAGAGTCGCGGCAACGTTGTGCAGGCCATTACCTTCCTCGCTGCCGTCAGCGACGGCCATGCCAACTTCCCTTGGCCAGGGACCAACAGGTTCCAGCATATAGCTGGCCTCACCCTTGCTGTTGATCGGCAGGTTAAACGGATTCTCCCGGCCCAGGAATTCAATCATTGATGCCATCAGGGCCGCCTCATCCCGGGATCTTTGCATTTGCCCTTCCTTGCCATACAACGTTCCGGACTGGTTGGCGATGTAAGCCCATGGCAATTGAACATGAAAACCCGGCAGCAACAGGGCTTCTTTGATAATGCCATCTGCAGCGGAGACTTTGCCGTTTTTCACCATGATGTAGTAACCGGAATGAGTCCGTCCTTCCTGCATCAACCGTTCAGGTGGAAAGGTATAGTCTTCTGTAAACGCCCAGTTAATTGAATCCGGCAGGTCTATTGCTTCGAGCATTTTTATCGACGCCTCGGCGCAGGCTTCGCCCCACTCCCTGGAACCAAACTCTCCAACAGGTTTTAACTCAGACATATCGATAACGGGCATAATTTTTCCTTCTATTATTCGGGGAACTGACGATTCATGGCATCGATCAGGTCATTGCAACGTTTCGTCAACATCTCTCTCGAGTGGGTACCATCACAGAAAATGTAAAACTCATTGTTCAAAAGTGCCTGCATCACCTGAGTGCCGACGGTCTCTGCGGGTACTGCCATTTCATCGATGATCGTCACGACGTCTTCAGACACACGTTCTTTGAGTGCATCGATAATCGGTGTATCAACAACATGGGGGCACAGTACAGATACGCCGACATTGGTAGCGACAAGGTCATTCCTCAGGAATTCCGACAATCCAACGACGGCGAATTTACTGGTTCCATAGCCTGACTGGTTACCATGGCCATGGATTCCACTGAATGAAGCAGTGTTAACAATATGCGCTTGCTCACCGTGTTCGATCATGCCGGGTAAAAAGGTCCTAATGCCATTCAGCGGTCCCCAGAAGTTGACTTCATGCGTGTTGCGCCAACGCTCATCCGGTGTCTCCAGGATCTTGCCGCCGCCAGGAATGCCTGCATTGTTACAGAGCACATGAAGATTCCCGAAAGTCTGGCGGATCTCGGCGGATGCAGCCTCAAGTGCTGACAGGTCTGTTGAGTCAACATTCAGCGTCAGGACGTTGCCTGAGATCTGCCGTAGTTCCTGACCTGCCCTCTCGAGTTCCTTGTCCCGTACATCCGAAATGACGACATTCATCCCTGCGCGGGCAAAGACCAATGCCATACCAAAACCGATACCTGAAGTTCCTCCGGTAATGAAGGCTGTCCTCGCTTCAAGATTGTCCATTGGCGTCCCATCTATTCTTATTGTTGAATCTAACTACCACACCGAACCACGGCAACCGGAACCCGTTTGAAACCCACCCAGATCAATTCTGGGTGAATTCCAAACCAATCCCATATAGCCAGTCGAGCTCTCGATGACAGACAATGTCATGCATCAACCCTTGTGGAGTAACACATGTTCAGCCTGACAGGACTCGAACCCGTGGACCTGAGTCCTAGAATCAAAGCCCGCGTACATCGCCTCGATGGCACCATCGAGGAAGGTACGACTGATCCCTACGGCAAACCCTGGGTGATGCAGGAGGGGCGATTCCCCGGTGACAATTCTCTTTTCACACTGTATTCCGCTCCGGCAACCGGCGATGCAACCTGGCACCAGGAACGCCTTTCGACGCACAACGGCTCGCACGTCCAGGGGGGACTTGGTCACATCAGTCACTGGGCTGGAATGCCCGACGACATGAAAGGTATCTGGGAAATGCCTCTCGAGACTTTTATCGGTGAAGCAGCCGTCGTCAACCTGACTGACCTTACACCTCAACCCATTAACCGTCGTATGGATTATCCCGGTATTGATGGCTGGAACGTCGACCTGAATGACATGTCTGGAAGTTTTGCCGAACTTTGGCCTCGCGAACCGGCGCTGCGTGGCCAGGAGATAAGACCGGAACACCTGGACAACATTGCGAAAGGCGATATTGTTCTGATGACTAGCCCCTTTACCGGACTTGAACAACCTTGGTTATCGAAGACCACCTGCGAATGGCTGGTTGATGATCGGCAGATCAAAATGCTTGGACTGAGTGTCACCGGCATTCTCTGGCAGTATCACCTGAAACATGCCGCACCGGACAATTCACCGGTCAGGCGTACCCTGCTTGGTGGCAATGTGCCTATCGCCCATCCCCTAGTAAACATCGATAGCCTGACAAGCGATCGCGTATTTTATGTCGGCCTGCCACTTCGAACAGCCAAAGCAGAGGCCAGTTTTATACGGGCACTGGCCTTCCAGGAAGGAGCAAAAGATGCCTTACATAAACGGATACCGAATCGTCGATCTAAGTGCTGAGCTCATCTCGCAGGTCACCCGACTAGATGCCACTGTCGAGCCTGGCAAGCGCGACTTCTACAACATGCCATGGATCGTTGAAGAGACCATTAATGAAAAAGACCTGACGATTGAACACCTGGTTGGTGGCAATCTCGCCTCGCTGCCCGATTACCCGGTTCCCGGCCTGAGCGGTCACATGGGTTCACATACACAACTTGGTATTGGTCACAATGACAATTGGACAGAGCTGCCGGATGGCATGCTCGGCATCTGGGATGTGCCTATCAACACCTTCTTCGGAGAAGCTGCCGTTTGCCACCTGGACCATTTAAAAGGCGAATACATCCTGCCGGAACACCTCTCAAACGTTCGTGAGGGCGATATCCTCATTCTTGGCAGCAGGCACACTGAACGTGAGGATTTTCCAATCATTGCACCGGACACAGCGAACTGGCTTGCCGAAGAAATGAAGATCCAAATGCTCTGTGTTGGCGTCCCCGGCATCAGCTGGGAAACTGGAACGCAAGACCCGGAACCGACAAACAGCCCGACTCATCGTGCCATGACCGGAAACAACATTCCGATTACCTACCCTCTAAGCAATATCGAAACACTGACCCAGGAGCGGGTGTTCTTTATGAGCCTGCCACTCAACGTCGAGCGGATGGAAGGCACATGGGTCAGGGCGATTGCTATTGAGGAAGTCAGCTAAGTATCAAGATTTACCTTGCCGAACGTTCCCGCAACTCTACCAGCCTTGCCTGCACATCCGCGTGATGGCGTTTATCGATTCGGTAACCAGCGTATAGAACAGCGGCCATCAGTCCCCATATCATCGCAAACGGCCCATCAATCAACCCGAGCGCGAAAATCTGGTCTTCAGTCAGCGTTTCGACGGTTGCCTGCGCGGGAAAATCAATCAAATCCAGCGCTATACCTGCCACGACATGACCTGCACCGTTCGAGGCTTTTGCAAAAAAAGTCCGGGCAGAATAGAAGATCCCTTCCTGCCTGCGCCCGGTTGCAAGCTCATGTTCATCGGCGATGTCTGCCAGCGCTGACATGACGCTGATGTTGATAATGCTGCCACAGGCCGAGGCCAGGGTGCCGAAGCCAATGATAAAAATGACAAGCTCCCAACTGGTGTTTTCAGGCGCCAGGTCAAACAATCTCAACGTGACAGCAGAAGACCAGAATATTGACAGGCCAACAGCACTTGCGACGATAGTCCAGCGCTTGTCAATCGAGGAGTGTAACCTTACTGCCATGACAAAACCGATGACGTAGCCGAACACGTTGTTCATAATCAGCCAGCCGATCTGCTGGTCAGTCAGCTCCCAGTAGAAGGTTCCCATGTAGATGCCGAGCGTCTCATGAGTACCGATCATCACCGACAGGAAAAACAACCCGAGGAGCAGGTAGCGGTAGTTGCGATTCTGTAGCGTCGCCCAGATATCAAGAAACAGGTGGCGGACTTTGAATGCCGGCAGACCTTCTGGCGCCGGGTTCAACAGAGGGATTCGATCGCGCGTTGCAACTGCCGACGCCATAATGGCAACAACAATCAATGCGCAACCGAACATAATCATGGGCAGGTAGGCTTCCTGCTGCATTCTGCCGTTTTCATAGGAAGGAAAAATCAGGAACCAGACGACGACATGCATCGTCACAACGCCAGCATAGGTGAAGATGTTGTTGTAGCTCATCACCTTGGAACGTTCCAGGTAGTCGTCTGACAGTTCCGCACCGAGAGCCAGGTGAGGCACGGCAAACAGCGTAATAGACAGTCGCATCATGATCAGAAAACACATGAACCAGGCAAACAGCGTCCACTCCGAGAGACCGTCGGGCGGATGATAGATAAAAAAGATGGAGGCGATCACCGGCAATGGCGCAGCGAACATCCAGGGATGTCGACGACCCAGCCGGGAGCGGGTCCTGTCCGACAGGGACCCAACCACAGGGTCAGAAACCGCATCAAAGCAGATGCCAATAAACACTGCCGCACCGGTTAATGTGCCGGAGAGACCAAGAATCTGGTTGTAGTAGAAAAAGGTAAGAGCGTTAAAAATCCAGTTGGTGGAGGCTTCACCCATTGCACCCACACCAAAGGCCAGCTTGGTACGCATTGGTAAACTATCTGACATCAGACATTCCTGTTCTCACTCTCGCTCATCGGTGAACTCAACCTGCAGAATATGCTCTTTTCGCCTCGAGTTCCGCCAGGATATCCTGGTGTGTCTTTTTATCGATCTGGTACATCGTCATAAAAACCACGGCAAGCAGATACATGATCAGGTAGAGAGGACCATTCAGGAACAATAGACCTGTCAGCGTTTCCTCGGCCAACCCGCCGACTTCAGCGTTTTCGGGGAAGCCAATGAACTCCAGCCCGAACCCTCCCAACAGACCGCCAACTCCACTAGTCGCCTTGATGCCAAAACTGCGCACCGAAAAAATCACGCCTTCCGAACGTTCACCCGTGTTCAGTTCATGTTGATCCGCAACATCGACCAGCTGAGAATCAATGATGATGGCGGATACGGGGAAAATCATGTAGCCAAGCAACAGCGGCACAAAAAGGGCAAACAAAATGAAGGGCGAGTCATTGGCAGGAAAAATGTCCAGCATCTTCAGGTGATGCGGCAACGAGATCAGAATGCAGGTTGTGAGCGTTGCCATAATGAGAATGTGCTTCTTGTCCATCCGCTTCGATAAAAATGCCAGCAGTGGAAGCGCCACCAGCACCCCGGGCACCTTTGCAGCACCTGCCCAGAACATGGCCTCGGACGACAATTCATAGACATAGATGTAGGCGTAGGTCGCGACAATACCGAGAATCCCCAGGCCTGCATAAATGGTCAACAGGCTGAGACAGGCTGAAAGATAAGAAACATTTCCCAGCAACGCGGCCAACTGACCGAAGTAGTTTGGGAAGCTGAACTTCTTGCTGATCTCAAAATCATGCAGGTAGGGCAGCTGGTTCAGCGTTCCAAACGAGCACACCAGGACGGAAAAGACGATAGTCACTGAACCAACGGCAGACAGGACAAAATAACCTGATTCGTTCAGCAAGCCGTTATCGTATTCCGGTGTCGACGGAAAGACGACAACGTACAGGATCATCGCCGTAAACATGGACAGGAGCATCTGGACCACCGAGTTGTAACCGAAGACTGAAGACCTTTCTTCATAATCGTCTGTCAACTCCGCACCAAGCGCATCGTGCGGAATCAGGTAGAAGGTCTGCGACAGTCGAAGGAACACCAGGAAGACAACCAGCCATATGAAGTAGCCTATTTCTGAAAGACCATCTACAGGCTGATAAAGAAAATAGAAAGAGACGGCGATCGGCAGCGCTGATGCGAACATGAAGGGATGACGCCTGCCCCAGCGACTCCGAAATCGATCAGACACGGCGCCGATCAACGGATCTGAAATCGCATCGACAATGCTGGCAATCAGGAAAGCAGTACCGGCAAGAGCTGGTGAAATACCGAGCACCTGGTTGTAAAAAAGAACGGTAACAATGGCACCGGCGGTTACAACAGCTTCCTGCAGGGCGCCGGATGCAAAAAGGAGTTTGGTTTTCACCGACAGTTTTCGTCGCCTGGTGGCAGTCGCTTCAGACATTGATCACGAGTATCAAAAGAAAGCAGTGTAATGCAAACACCAGTGCGGATCTCACTCGGCATCGAGGTGAGATTTGGTCTTCCACCCATTTTCTGTTCATCCGTGCTTTTGACACCCTCGCCCGCTTCTGACACTTTTGTGGTATGTCGAAGTTTTCACTAGCCGGAAAAACAGCGGTTATCACAGGCGGCGCTGGTGGCCTGGGACGAGCCATGATCGCTGCCTATGCAGAAGCGGGAGCTAACGTCGTAGTCGCCAGTCGTAACAGGGAGAAGATTGAGGCCGAGGCTGCGGCAATCCGCGACAAGGGGCAAAGCGCGGTTGCTATTGCCGTTGATGTTACCGATGCAGAGCAGGTAGACAACCTGGTCGCGAACACTGTCATGGAGTTTGGCGCACTCGATATCATCGTCAACAACGCCGGACGCTGGGGCCGAAGTCACCTGGCTGAAGAAACGCCCCTCGATGAATGGCGGCAGGTCGTTGATCAAAACCTCACTGGTGTGTTTATTCCCTGCATGGCGGCAGGTCGCCAAATGATCAAGCAGCAGTCCGGCAAGATCATAAACATTTCGTCAACGGCAGGCAGCAAAGGCAACCCGCATCAACTGCATTACTCTGCAGCGAAAGCGGGAGTTATCAGCCTGACCAACAATCTCGCCTACATGTGGGCAAAGCACAACATTAACGTCAACTGCATCTTGCCCGGCCTGATAGCCACCGAGGAGTTGAAGAGTTACGGCATCATCCCGGATGGCACCGATGATGAAGGTAACCCCATCCCAAGGCTGGAGCTGACTCCAGATCCAGAGGACGTCGCCAACCTCACTCTCTTTCTGGGCTCACCGGCATCAGACGCATTGACAGGAGAACTGTATCCCATTCGCGCCTGGCTAAAATCGGAGCGGTTCTGGCAATAACCAGGAGAAAGCATTCATGAACGACAATGAAAAGTACCTGTTCGACCTGCGCGGCTATCTCGTCGTCAAAAACGTACTTTCCAAATCGCAACTGGAAGATCTGACGGCGCGACTTGAAGAGCAGCGAAAAACCAATCCACATCCAATCCTGGGTTCCGATCGAACCATTTTTCGCAACCAGGATGACCTGGCGTGGTCGGCACCTTCCCTGCTGGAAATGGGTGGCACCTATCTGGACCTGATCGATCTGCCAGTCATCAGACCATATCTCACCGCGTTACTCGGGGAACATTTTCGGCTCGACCACGACTACGTCAAGGTTGATGGTGCCATGAAGGACAGAACACTTTACCTGCATGGAGGCGGCCAGGGCGCTGGTGGCCCCAAGGACCTTGTTGGACCTACAGATGGCGGCCAATGCTACTACCGCTACAGCAACGGAAATTTTTACAACGGCCTAGTTGCAGTCGCCTTTGAACTCGACACGGTCAATCCTGCTGACGGAGGTTTCGCCTGTGTACCGGGCAGCCACAAATCAAACATCGGCCTGCCATCTGAGTGGCGAATAGCGAAGACCCAGGCTGAAGTGCCGGAAATCGTCGAGAGAGTGGCAGTCTCTGCCGGTGACGCCATCATTTTTACGGAAGCCTG
>MDTA01192428.1_pt1 | contig 14996 bp, 14 predicted proteins | sample 811151 | NCBI WGS metagenome assembly MDTA01 (sample SAMN05326648, study PRJNA326480) | marine metagenome | isolation source: seawater | place: Indian Ocean: South | collected 2010 | reverse complement strand
GGACCCAATAATTAATCTAGCCGAAAAGCATAAACTAAAAATCATAGAATATAATGCCCAGGCAATTGGTTGTAAATATACCTTTCCAAATGAAGAAATTAAATTTACTGGAACACTAGGTCACATAGGAACAACTTCTTTTTATCCCTCCAAAAATTTAGGTTGTTACGGAGATGGAGGTGCAATTTTCACTAATGATAATGATTTGGCTGATAAGTTAAGAATGATAGTAAATCATGGTGAAAAAATTAAATATCACCACGAAATTATCGGATGTAATTCAAGATTAGATTCTATTCAGGCTGAAATTTTGAATATAAAGTTAAAATATTTGGATGATTACAATTCAAGCAGGCAAATTATGGCTAATAATTATAATTTAGCATTTAATCAAATTAACGAAATAAAAACCCCAGAGGTTATTAGTAGGTCAAATCATGTATATCATCAGTACACTTTGAGGATATTAAATGGAAAAAGAGATGATTTAAAACTTTATTTAAGTGATTTAGGGATTCCTAGTATGATTTATTACCCTATTCCAATTCATAAGCAGGAGCCCTACAGTAATAATCAAACCCTAAAAAATACTGATATTCTTTGTGATGAGGTAATTTCATTGCCCATTCATACAGAATTAGAAAATTCAAATCAAGAATATATTATTAAAAATTTAATTAAATTTTTTAAATGAAAATAAAGAATATATGTTGTATTGGCGCTGGTTATGTTGGCGGTCCAACAATGTCAATTATTGCTCAAAAAAACCCAAAAATTAAAGTTAATGTTGTTGATATTAATCCCGATAAAATAGCAGCATGGAATTCTGAAAATTTACCGGTTTATGAACCAGGCTTATTAAAGGTTGTAAAAGAAACTAGAGGTAAAAACCTATTTTTTTCAACCAATGTTAATCAATATATTGAAGAAGCAGATATGATTTTTATATCCGTTAATACTCCAACAAAAACCAGTGGCGAGGGTAAAGGATATGCAGCTGATTTAAGATATATTGAATCTTGTGCAAAACAGATTGCACAAGTATCTAAGAGTAATAAAATAATTGTCGAAAAATCTACAGTTCCTGTTAGAACATCTGAAAAAATCAAAGAAATTTTAAGATTAAATAATAGTAGTGTTGATTTTCAAATTCTATCAAATCCAGAATTCCTAGCTGAAGGAACTGCTATGAGGGACTTAGAAATTCCAGATAGGGTATTAATTGGTGGTGACAATACCCCATTGGGAAAAAAAGCTGTTGAAGCACTTGTTGAAATATACTCTTCATGGGTTCCTAGAGAAAATATTCTTACAACTAACCTATGGTCATCTGAACTTTCAAAACTAACCGCTAATGCATTTTTAGCCCAGAGGATATCATCAATTAATTCTCTTTCAGAGCTTTGTGAGGAAACAGGTGCAGATATTGAGGAGGTTTCAAAAGCAATAGGTATGGATTCTAGAATAGGAAATAGTTTCTTGAAAACATCTGTAGGTTTTGGTGGCAGTTGTTTTCAAAAGGATATTTTAAATCTTGTTTATATTTCAAGGTCAATGGGACTCAAGAAGGTTGCAGATTATTGGGAACAAATACTGATTATAAATAAACACCAAAGGGATAGATTTTCAAAAAAAATAAGCGATTGTATTAAAAAAAATAATTTAGAGCCCAAAGTATTATTATTGGGTTGGGCATTCAAAAAAAATACAAATGATACAAGGGAATCTGCATCAATTTATGTTGCAAATAATCTGCTAAATAAAAATATTGGAGTTGAAATATATGATCCTAAGGTTACAAAAAATCAAATTAAATTTGACCTGAGCAATTTAAATCCAGATTATGATAAATCATTAGTAAATTATGTTAATGAACCTTTTTCTAATATTCTTAGTTATAATTTGATTGCAATAATGACCGAGTGGGATGAGTTTATTGAATATGATTGGCAAAGTCTTTACAAAAAAATTAAAAAGCCTGCATATATTTTTGATGGTCGTAATATTTTGAATGATAAAAAAATAAAAAATATTGGATTTAATTATTTAGGTCTTGGAAGAAATTAAACAAAAAAATATTTTGATAACAGGTGGTGCGGGATTTATCGGATCACACCTATGTAATGCCTTAACTAAACAAGGTCATAATGTTATATGCCTAGACAATTTATTCACCGGCTCTTTAAGTAATATTAATGATTTAAAAAATTGTCCAAATTTTGAATTTGTCAATCACGACATTACTGAACCATATTATAGAGATAATATAGACGAAATATATAATTTAGCATGTCCTGCATCTCCAATACATTATCAATACAACCCCATAAAAACTGTCAAGACCTGTACTATAGGTGTTATTAATATGCTAGGTTTAGCAAAAAAAAATAATGCTAAAATTTTGCAGGCTAGTACAAGTGAAATTTATGGCGATCCTGAAATGCATCCACAAAAAGAAAGTTACAACGGAAACGTTAATCCGATTGGACCCAGGTCCTGCTATGACGAAGGAAAAAGATGTTCCGAAACATTATTTTTTGATTACCAGAGAGAATATAATTTAAAAATTAAAATTGTAAGGATATTTAATACTTATGGTCCGAATATGGCTTTTGATGATGGAAGAGTAGTTTCAAATTTTATTAATCAAGCTATTTCAAATAAAAATATCACCGTGAATGGTGACGGGAGTCAAACTAGAAGCTTTCAATATATAGACGATTTAATAATTGGAATGATAAAAATGATGAATTCTAATGATAATTTTTTTGGACCTGTAAATATTGGTAATCCTAATGAAATTACGATGAATGAATTAGCTAAAAATATATTGAAATTAACCAAATCTGATTCAAAAATATCATATGAAGATTTACCTAAGGATGACCCTAAACAAAGAAATCCTGATATTTCTTTGGCGAAAAAAATATTAAACTGGGAACCAAAAATTGAATTGAAAAAAGGACTTAAAAAAACTATAATAGATTTTAAAAAAAGAATTAGTGCTTAATAAAGGAATAATATTAGCAGGAGGTCATGGAACGAGATTATATCCGTTAACATTAGGTGCTTCTAAACAATTGTTACCAGTATATGATAAGCCAATGATATATTATCCGTTGTCTGTTTTGATGAATTCAGGTATAAGAAACATTCTAATAATTTCAACAATAGATGATATTTCTAAGTTTAAGTGTCTTTTGGGAGATGGAAATAAATTAGGGTTAAAAATTCGTTATGAAGTTCAAAATCAACCTAATGGAATTGCTGAATCATTTATAATTGGTTCTGATTTTATAGGTAAAGATAATGTTTGTTTGATATTGGGGGATAATATTTTTTATGGCTCAAAGTTACATTCTTTTATAAATCAAGCTAAATTTAATTTAACTAAAGGTTTATCAACAATATTTGGAGTTTCGGTAAATAACCCTCAGGACTTCGGTGTTGTTTCATTTAATAGTGACAATAAAATTGAAAAAATAGTCGAAAAGCCAATAAATCCAACAACTGATATTATAGTGGCAGGATTATACTTTTATACAAACGATGTTATTGAAATAGCCAATGGATTAATTCCAAGTAAACGCGGTGAACTCGAAATAACAGAGCTCAACAATATATATTTAAGCAGAAATAAATTATCCCTTTTAAAATTAGATAAAGAAATCAAGTGGATTGATACAGGAACTTATAATTCACTATTGAAAGCTTCAAGATTTTTTCAAGATAAAGAAAAAAGTACACAGAAGAAATTTGCTTGTATTGAAGAAATTTCATTGAAAATGGGTTATATAAAAAAGGAGCAGTTAGAGGTAATTGCCAGATCTATGAAAAATAGTGAGTACGGCGAATATCTTTTTAGATTAATCAATAAATGAAATTTATATCAAATAAATTTAATGGGCTAATATTGATATCACATGAAGTGATTTCAGATAATAGAGGTTATTTTAAAGAATCATTTAGAAAGAATAACTTAGAAAAATTTTTAGATTATGAACTTAAATTTTGCCAAAAAAATGTTGTTAGTTCAGGATTAAATGTTTTGAGAGGATTACATTTCCAAAAGCAACCATATGCACAATCAAAATTGGTTTCCGTAACTGAAGGCAAAATATTGGATATTGTTGTAGACATAAGACCAAAATCAACAACATATGGGCAGTATTGTAAGTTTATCCTATCCTCTAAAAACCACGAGTCTTTATTTATTCCAAAAGGTTTTGCACATGGTTATCTAACTCTGTCAAAAAAAGCAGTCGTTAACTATTTGGTCGATAATTATTATAATTCAGAAATGGAGGAAGGTATTTCTTTTAAAGACAGTTTTCTTAAAATCGATTGGGGAATAGATCATAAAGATTTAATTATTTCAGAAAAAGATTCTAATTTGAAAGATTATAAATGGCAACTGTAAAAAATATCCTGGTCACTGGGTCAAATGGACAATTAGGTTCATCAATAAAATCTATTTCAGTATCTTTTAAATATTATAATTTCTATTTTAAAAATAAAAGTGAATTAGATATAACAAACTTTACAAAAGTGAACGATTTCCTCGTAAATAATAAAATTGATATTGTTATAAATTGTGCTGCATTTACTAATGTTGATGACTCTGAGATTAACCATAAAATAGCTTATTTAATAAACCATTTGGCTGTTGAAAATTTGGCTAAATTATGTTCCAAAAATAAAGTTCAACTTATTCATATTTCAACTGACTATGTATTTGATGGTGAGAAAAAATATCCTTATACAGAATTGGATATACCAGACCCTAAAAATAATTACGGAATGTCTAAGTTGAAAGGAGAAAATTCAATATTAGAACAAGAATTAATAAATTCCGTTATAATTAGAACATCTTGGCTTTATTCAGAATTCAGTAAAAATTTTGTAACCAAAATTATTAATAAATTAAATACAAATAAAATTATAACTGTTGTTGAGGATGAGTATGGATCACCAACTTGTGCAAATGACTTAGCATATATAATTTTAAATATTATTCCAAAACTAGATAATTCTAAAACCGAGATTTATCATTATTCAAATTCAGGAATATGCTCTAGATATGAATTTGCTAAATATATAAGTGAATTATTGACTAAAAAAATTGAAATTATACCAATATCAAAAGATAAAAAAGACATACGTCCAATTTTTTCAGCATTAAACTCACAAAAGATTAAGAGCGTGTATAAAATTGAAGTAAATCATTGGAAATATAGTTTGAGAAATTTTATAAATAACAAATTAATTAAAAATGAAATTCAGATCTAAAAATTTGTTAGTATCAGGGGGTGCAGGCTTTATAGGTTCAAATTTCATAGAATACCTATTGGATAAATATGAAGAAATAAAAATCTACAACATTGATCTTCTTACATATGCAGGTGATTTAAGAAATACTATAAAATTTTCCGAAGATTCAAGATATAAATTCATAAAAGGTGATATATGTGACAGAAAGCTACTTGATGAAATATTTCGTAAATATAAAATTGATGGTGTCATAAATTTTGCTGCTGAAACTCATGTTGATAATTCAATAAAGAACCCTTCAGTATTTGTCAAAACTAATATTGAGGGTGTTTTTGCGCTTCTTAATACTTGCTATAAGTACTGGATGAAATCCCCTCAATCAACATATGATGAATTTGCTAATTCAAGATTTCATCAGGTATCAACAGATGAAGTCTTTGGCAGTATTAAAAAAGGAAAATTTAATGAGAATTCTCCCTACCTGCCTAATTCCCCGTACTCCGCTTCAAAAGCATCTGCAGATATGTTAGTAAGAAGTTTCAACAAAACCTATTTTTTAAATACAACAATTTCAATTTCTTCAAATAATTTTGGTAAAAATCAAAATAGTGAAAAATTTATTCCGAAACTTATCAACTGTATAACCAATGATTTGTATATGCCTGTATATGGAACTGGAAATAATTTTAGAGATTGGTTATTTGTTAAGGATAATTGTACTGCAATTGATTTAATATTTAATAATGGAAAAAATGGAAACTCTTATAATGTTGGTTCTGCAAAATCAATATCAAATTTAGAAATTATTGATAGGTTTTATTCATATTCAAAAAAAACTAAAAAAATAAAATTTATTGAAGATAGATTTGGACATGACTATAGATACTCTTTAAATAATAATAAAATAATGAATGAACTGGGCTGGAAAAACACAATAACTATTTTCGAATATTTTAAAGAAAAACTTAAAACACTATGAAAAAAAATAAAATTGCAATTATTGGTTTAGGTTATGTAGGTTTACCCCTTGCTGTAGAGTTTTCAAAAAAATATTCAGTTGTGGGATATGATATAAATTATTCTAGGGTTTTGGAAATCAGATCAAATAAAGATGTAACCCTAGAGTTGACCGAAAAGGAATTAAAAAATGTTAATGTTGAAAGCCTAAACGATTTGAATACTGATATAGGTTTGTGGACAACTAATCAAGATGAAGATATTAGTAGCTGTAATATTTATATTGTAACGGTACCAACTCCTATAGATATAAATAAAAAACCCGATTTAAAACCCTTGAAAATGGCTACTGAACTGGTTGCAAAATCATTAGATAAAGGAGATTATGTAATTTATGAAAGTACAGTATATCCTGGAGCAACCGAAGAGGAATGTCTTCCGATTTTAGAAAAATTAAGTAAACTTTCACTTAATACTGATTTTTTTCTAGGATATTCGCCTGAAAGAATAAACCCTGGTGATAAACAACATACATTAACAAAAATCAAAAAGATTACATCGGGGTCAAATAAAAGTTCATCAATATTTATTGATAATCTTTATAATTCAATAATTACTGCGGGAACTCATTTAGCATCATCAATAAAAGTTGCAGAGGCTGCAAAAGTAATTGAAAATACTCAGCGTGATATTAATATCGCTTTTGTAAATGAGCTTGCTAAGATTTTTAATCTTTTAGATATTGATACAAATGATGTACTTGAAGCGGCAGGAACAAAATGGAATTTTTTACCATTTAAACCTGGCTTAGTTGGCGGGCATTGCATTGGTGTAGATCCGTATTATTTAGCTCAAAAAGCTGAAAAACATGGATATTATCCGGAAATTATTTTATCAGGTAGAAGAATTAATAATTCCATGGGGCCTTATATCGCTGATGAGGTTATTAAGGCTATGATTGATTCAAATATAAATATTAAAAAATCTAAAATTTTAATAATGGGAATTACATTTAAAGAAAATTGTCCAGATATCAGAAATACTGGAGTAATTTCAGTAATAAAAAGACTACAAGAGTTTAATATTGATCTTTTTGTTTATGACCCATGGGCAAAAATCGATGATGTTAAAAGAGAGTATAATCTTGTTTCTTCTAGAACATTACCGAATGAAAAGTTCGATGCAATAATTTTGGCTGTTTCCCATTCAGAATTTATTAATATTAATTTGGATAAGTTCAAAAACACTAATGATAGTGTTATTTATGATGTAAAAGGATTCTTAAATAATTCTTCACACAGATTATAGTATGTATTCTGAAAAACTTAAAAATAAAAAAATACTTGTTACAGGTGGAGCAGGTTTTATCGGCTCTAACTTATGCGATTTTCTTACACAAAATGGAGCTTTAGTTTATTGTCTTGATAATTTTTCAACTGGTTCAAAAAAAAATATAGATCATTTAATTAATTCAAGAAATTTTTATTTGATTGAAGGTGATATTAGAGATTTGAAAACATGTGAGTTAGCTTGTAAAAACATCGATTTCGTCTTACACCATGCTGCTCTTGGCTCTGTTCCTAGATCAATTAAAAATCCAATTGAAACTAACTCTGTAAATATTAGTGGTTTTCTTAATATGCTATTAGCATCAAAAAATAATAATGTCTCAAGATTTATTTATGCAGCTAGTAGCTCAACTTATGGTGACTCAGAAATACTTCCTAAAGTTGAGGACATAATAGGAAATCCATTATCCCAATATGCCATCACAAAATATGTAAACGAGTTATATGCAAATAATTTCAAACTTGTACATAATTTAGATTCAATTGGTCTCAGATACTTTAATGTATTTGGAAAGCGTCAAAGTCCAGAAGGAGAATATGCAGCTGTGATACCCAAGTTTATCAATAAGTTAATTAATAATGAATCACCCGTAATCTATGGGGATGGTAGCAACTCGAGGGATTTCACATATATAGACAATGTCATTCAGATAAATTTTAAGGCAATGTTTACAAAAAACAAAAACGCATTAAATCAAATTTATAATGTTGCAGTCGGAGAAAGAACTTCATTAATTAAATTAATTAAAGAAATAAAGTTTCAACTAAGTTTTTATAAAAAAGATGTTGATGATATTGATTTGATTTTTGATAAACCTAGAGATGGCGATGTTTTACATTCTCAGGCATCGATTAACAAAGCGTTTAAATTATTGCAATATAAGCCAACTCATAATCTTTCGGATGGACTAAAAGATTCAATCAAATGGTATATTGAAAATTTATAAAATTTATTTATAGAATATGAAAAGATATATAATCGCTGAAATTGCACAAGCTCATGATGGGAGTTTAGGAATGGCACATTCATATATTGATGCACTAAAAAGTACAGGGGTAAATGCAGTTAAATTTCAGACGCATATTGCCAATGCTGAAAGTTCAATTCATGAACCCTTCAGGATTAAATTTAGCAAACAAGATTTTACAAGATTCGATTATTGGAAAAGAATGGAATTTACTGAAAATCAGTGGATTGAATTAAAGAAACATTGTGATGATGTTGGCCTTGAATTTATTTCATCGCCATTTTCTAACAAGGCTGTTGATTTATTAGAAAAAATAGGAGTTGATAAATATAAGATTGGTTCTGGTGAAGTTAATAATTTACTCATGCTTGAAAAAATAGCAAAAACAAAAAAACCAATATTATTAAGTTCGGGGATGAGCAGTCTTAATGAAATTGACCAAGCAATTAATTTAATTAATCGTTTTGGAAATGAAATAAGTATATTACAGTGCACTACAGCTTATCCTACAAAACCTAAGGAATGGGGTTTGAATGTAATTTTAGAATTGAAACAAAAATACGACTACAAAATTGGTTTTTCTGATCACAGCGGTGACATTTATGCTTGTTTAGCTGCTGCAACTTTGGGGGCAGAAATTTTTGAATTCCATGTGGTTTTCGATAAGAGGCAATTTGGTCCTGATACTAAGTCCAGCATTACAATTGATCAAGCCTCAAAATTAGTAAAAGGAATTGATGATATTAAAAAAAGCCTAGCTAATAAAGTTGATAAAAATAATATCAAAAGGTTTTCAAATCTTAAAAATATTTTTGAAAAATCACTATCTATAAACAAGAGTTTAAAAAAAGGACATACAATTTCATTTAATGATTTGGAAGCTAAGAAACCTTCAAACATGGGAATACCAGCTTCAAAATATATTGAGGTGATTGGAAAAAAAATAAATAAAAATCTTCAAAAATGGGATTTTCTTAATTATGATGATATTTAAAATATGAATAAAAGAAAAGTTTGTGTTGTAATTACCGCTAGACCTTCATATAGCAGGATTAAAACTGCATTAAAAGAGATTGACTCACATAAAAATCTGGAGTTACAAATTGTACTGGCAGCATCATCGTTACTGAATCGTTATGGATCAGCAATAAATTATATCTTAAATGATGGATTTAAAATTAGTGCAAAGGTTTTTAATGTTTTTGAAGGCGAAAATATTACTTCGGCTGCAAAAACAACAGGGATGGGTATTATAGAATTATCCTCTGTTTTTCAAAATCTGAAACCTGATATGGTTGTTACAATTGCGGATAGGTTTGAAACAATGTCAACAGCAATTGCAGCAACCTACATGAATATCCCTTTAATACATATCCAAGGGGGTGAGGTCACAGGTAATATAGATGAAAAGGTAAGACATGCAATCACAAAACTTTCCGATATACATTTGGTTTCTTCAGAAAAAGCTAAATCTAGAGTTATTAAAATGGGTGAGTGCCCTGAAAAAGTATTTCTGACAGGCTGTCCTTCAATCGACCTTGCAAAGGAAATAATGATTGACAATAAATTAGATTTTAACCCATATGAAAAGTACGGTGGTGTTGGTAATATTTACAATCTTACAAATGGATACATTGTAGTAATGCAACATCCAGTCACAACAGAATATGAAATTTCAAGAAAACAAATTGAAATTACTCTTGAGGCTATATCTTATTACAACTTACCTATATTTTGGTTTTGGCCAAATGTTGATGCTGGTTCAGACGGTGTCTCTAAAGGGATAAGATCCTATAGAGAAAACTTTAGTGAAAAAGTAAGAAATATATTCTTTTTCAAAAATATGGAAGGAAAGGATTTTCTAAAATTGTTATATAATTCTAAATGTTTAATTGGTAACTCAAGTGTTGGAATTAGAGAATGTGCATATTTAGGAGTTCCTGTTGTAAATATTGGCAAAAGACAATCTGGAAGACAAAAAGCAAAATCTGTAATTGATACTAAAAATAATATTAAAGAAATTCGTAAAGCTATAGACAAGCAAATATCTAATGGAAAATATCCATCTGAACCAATATATGGAGATGGAAACGCTGGGAAAAAAATTGCTAAAATTTTGAGCGAGGTAGATCTATCAATTGAAAAAAAATTAAGATACTAGATGCTGGTAGCTAGTTATAAAACATTTAAATATCACCGTTCATTAATTTCAAGTGTTGATAAATTTATCACCAAAGAATTTAAATCAAGATTTGATTATTCATTTATAATTAGCTACGGAAACTTTAATGATTTAAAATATAATATTATCGAAAAAAAAGCTGGTTTAATTTGTCTCGAAAACGGTTATGAAAATGCTTTTTCAAAATTTAATGCTACCACTAGAAAACATATAAGAAGATTTGATAAAATTGAGGAATTAAAATTAAATTTTAAGGTTGATGACTATGACAGTTTTTATAGTTTTTATAAAAAATGTGAAAATTCAAGAGAATGGTTTCCTATTCCAAAATCTGAATTATTCAATAGCAAAATTTTTTACGTTTCTTATAATGATAAACCGATTTCAGGTATTACCGCATATGAAGATAATGAACATATAAGGCTTGGAAGGATTTTTTCCTCTGTAAGATTATCATCGCATCCAAAAAGAAACTTAATTTATGGAGTTTCATCAAAAAGATTAGTTTACGAATTTTGCAAATATGCTGCAAATAATGGTTTTAGTAAACTAGATATAGGAGGAATAGCACTTAATTCAAATGATAAGTCAGGTATTAAAAATTTTAAAATGAATTTTAATCCTCAAGTAGTTCCGGTTAAAATAGGTCGTTATTTTAATTTAAATAATAAACAAAATTTTAAAAATACAATTTATAAAGACAAACTAGATTTAACATAAAATCAATGGTATGACAAAAATTATAATATTTGGGCTTAACAATATTTCAATTGGTGTAAAAAATTCATTTGACAATGTACTGATATTTACTGACAGTATTCAGTTCAAAAAATATTCATCAAATAATAAAACTAAATCAAGCGATATTTATATACTCAAAGATCAGTATGAATTTTTAACTGATCATTATGCATCTATTGGAGAAAATGATTTATTCATTTCCATAGGTTCACCATGGATATTCAAATTAAATTTTATTAAAAAAATAAAACATGAAATATACAATCTACATGGTACTCATTTACCAATGTATAAGGGCGGAACAGTTGCATCATGGTATATTATGAACAGAAAAAGAACGGGTTTATGTGCATTACAAGTTTTGTCAGAAAAAATTGACTCCGGTGATATAATTTATTGGGATGAATATCTTATTCCTATTGAATGTAGAAAACCGGTAGATTTTATAAATCTATATGAAGAAAAAAATATTGCATTTATTATTGGATTGATAAAAAATTATAAAGTCCAAAATACTTTTGATTATAATACCACGTCAAAACAGCTAGATTATTTAAGTACATATTGGCCAAGATTAAGTTCTAAATTTCATGGTGTTATCGATTGGTCTTGGAATGGTTTTGATATTGAGTCTTTTATTTGTGCATTTGATGAACCATATTTAGGGTCTAGAACCAGATTAAATAATCAAATTGTATATATTAAAGACGTTTACTTTCAGCCAGGCGAAAATACGTATCATCCATTCCAAAGTGGTTTGATTTATAGGATTTCTAAAATTGGAATTTTTGTAGCTGTTAAAGGGGGTTCCCTTTTAATAAGAAAGATTTTAGATAAGCAAAATAATTTAATTAATAGTAAAGTTAAATTAGGTGACAGGCTATCTTCGAATTTAACCGATCTTCAAAAAAATTCAATTAAAGTTATTAAAACAAAAAATGGGTTGTCAAAAAAATAATATGTAAATGAAATTATTAATTATAAACTACCATTATTATAGAGAATTAAACTATAAACAAGGAATATATCCCATTAATAAAAAAAATTTCACAAACCAAATTGAAAATTTATCTAGCCTTTATAAATTTCTTTCACTTGAAAATTTAACTGAATTTTATGAAAGAGGGCAATATCCAGATGAAAACTTTTGTATGATTACTTTTGATGATGGATTAAAAGAGCAGTTGTCTGCATATGATATTTTATTGAAAAAAGGTATTCCTGCAACATTTTTTGTTAACAGTATGCCTTTAATTAATCATAAAGCCCTTGATGTTCATAAATTACATTACATAAGAACTAAAATAGATGACTCAGATTTATTTGATATTCTTACTAACCAATTTAAAATTCTAGATTTAGAAGAAATAAAGGAAAAAGCATACAATCAATATAAATATGATTCTAAAATAACATCACTTTTAAAATATGTAATAAATTTTATTATCGATGATTTACAAAAAGAAACTATTATAGACTCTCTATTCAAAGATTTAATATGTGAAAAGGATTTTATAAAAAATACATATATGAATTCTAATGATTTAAAATTTATATCATCACAGAATTCTTTGGCAGCTCACGGACATAGACATATCCCTCTTTCCAAGCTAAATGAAAATGAATTAAAGACTGATATTAAAACTAATATTGATTATTTAAATAGTATTTCCAAAAATAAAATTCAAGCCTTTGCATATCCCTATGGGGGTATAACTTCCTATACAAAAAATTCATTCAAGGTTCTGAAAAATAATAATATTGTTTTTGCTTTCACAATGAACAGAGGTTTTAATTTCGATGACAATTTTATTAGTAATAACAGATATTTTCTAAAGCGTGTTGACACAAATGATGCGCCATTTGGAAAACTTAAATCAAAAGAATTTTTCTTATGAAAATAAGAGTTTTAGAGACATCAGATTTTAGTGATTCTGTAAAAGCTAGATTATCAATGATTGGAGATTTAACTTTCTTAGATAAGCGCGAAAATGAAAGTCTTGATCAGATATTTAAAAAATATGATATTATTTGGTTTAGATTGGGTTATGAAATATCAACTAATACAATAAATTTTTCTGAAGCAAAGGCTAAATATTTAGTTACTCCAGTGACTGGTTTAAATCATATTGATTTGGATAAATGTAAGGAATTTGATATCACAGTGATTAGTTTAAAAAACGAATTTGACTTTTTAAAAAATATTAGAGCTACAGCAGAACATACTATTCTTTTAACATTATCAATTCTCAGAAAAATTAACTCTGCTTCAGCAAGTGTTTTAAATAAAAAATGGAATAGAGAAAATTTTAGGGGTAATGAAATCTATAATAAAACTGTGGGTATTATAGGTTTTGGTAGATTAGGTTCAATTGTTTCAGATTATTTTAGCGCTTTAGGTGCACGAATTATTTATTATGATGATAATTTGAAAAAAACAACAAGTAACAAATATAAATATGTTGCTTTAGATGAACTTCTTAAGAAATCAGATATTATTTCTTTACATATAGATTATTCAAAGAAAAATTTAAATTTTATAAATATATCCCACTTTGACTTGATGAAAAATTCAGCAGTTTTTATCAATACCTCAAGAGGAGAACTTATTAACGGTTCGGATTTAGTCTATTCACTAAAAAATAATAAGATTCTGGGGGCAGCAATTGATGTAATTAGCGATGAATTTAATTATAAAAATTCTCCTGAAATTATTTATTATTCTACTAATCCAAATAATTTAATTATTACACCTCATATTGGTGGAAATACATATGAAAGTTTTGAAAAAACAGAAGAGTTTATTTTAGCTAAGCTAGAAAAGATAATATCATGAAAATATTAGGAATTATACCTGCTAGGGCTGGCTCTCAAGGAGTTAAAAATAAAAATATTAGAAGATTTGCTAATTCTAATCTTACTGAAATCGCAATAAATCATGCGTTAGGTTCCAAACTTATTGATAAAATAATTTTATCAACTGACTCGGAAAAAATTTCAAGAGTTGGTAAAAAATATAATAATGTTACTACATTAAATAGACCAAAAGAAATTTCAAAAAATGATTCTCCAGCTATTTCTTACATGCAACATAGTTTAAAATATTGCAATGAAAATAAATTTTATCCCGACTTGGTCACTATAATCCAGCCAACAAGTCCAATCAGATGTTCTGATGATATAGACTCATCAATCAAACTTTTAAAAAGTAATATTGACGCAGATAGTTCGGTAAGTATTGTTGAACTACCTCATATGATTCATCCTTATAAATTCAAAACATTAAAAAACAAATTATTACATCCATTCTCAATAGATGAAAAAAATAATACTAGCAAACATCAACTACCAAAAATATACATTAGGAATTGTGCAGTATATGTTTTTAAGACTATAAATATTTTAAATGGAATTACTCTAGGTGATAAATCTTTGGGTTATTTAATGCCTCCTGAAACAGCTGTTGACATAAATTCGATTATGGATTTTCATTTTGCTGAATTCTTATACAAAAAAATTAATGATATT
>MDTA01141931.1_pt1 | contig 14998 bp, 16 predicted proteins | sample 811151 | NCBI WGS metagenome assembly MDTA01 (sample SAMN05326648, study PRJNA326480) | marine metagenome | isolation source: seawater | place: Indian Ocean: South | collected 2010 | reverse complement strand
GCTGCCACTCAAAAGATGGTTGATGACGTTAGGGTTCCTAGCGGTAGAGCTATTCTTGGAAAACAACACTAAATAAAATTAATATTTCAAAAAAGGGGCGATTTTATCGCCCCTTTTTTTTTGCTTTTAGCAAATAATTTCCCGTGTTAACTTATGTTATGCCAATTTGGGTACTAGTTTTAGATTATATACTTGGAATTATTATGTGGACCTTAATAGGAAGGTCTGCAATGAATATTTTCCAAAGAGAAGATTCTAATTTTTTTTTTATGAAAGCTTTTGTAAAAATAACCAATCCAGTTATTAAGTTGTTTAAATTCATTACTCCAAGTTTTATAATTCCACTTTTTATTCCATTATACGTTGCATGGTTTTTTTATATGTTCAGATTCTACGCGATGCCATATATATTGGGGTATGATGTAATGGGTATGCTATCATTCCCTCTCGAAAGTGACATAGCAAAAGAAATTTATCGTTTATTTAATAGATAATTTCTTAAAAATTTAATAAAAATCATATAAATATTAAATTCTTTAAAAAATTAGAATGAATGCAAAAATTTATTCACTTATAGGTTTCCTTCTTTCATTTTGGACGATTTATTTATTTTGGGCATTTAAAAACCAGAAGAAAATCAGTACGCCTGTAGATTTTTTTATATTTGGAAGAGATATACCGGGTTGGGCATTTGTTATGAGCTCAACAGGTATCATTTTCTCAGGATGGATATTTTTTATTCACCCAAGTTTAGTATTAGCAAATGGATTTCCTTATTCTTCAACATCATTATGCGTAATTTTGATTCCTATTATTGGAATATTATTTTTAAAAAGGCAGTGGATGATTTCAAAAAGGTTTGGTTTTGTAACTCCAGGCGAAATGCTTTCTTCTTACTTTAGAAGTGAAATATTAAGAATATTAGTTGTGATTATAACGGTTGGTTTTGCCATACCTTTTATTGCGATGCAGCTTGCGCTAGGCGGGTTACTTATAGATATTCTTTCAGATAATGTTATTGGATCTGGATCCGGATCTTTACTTATTGGTTCTGTTATAATTATTTATCTAAGTTTGATGGGTATTAGGTCTACAATTTATTTTGATACTATACAATTTCTTTTAATGATTTTTGGAATAATTACTCTAGGCTTTATAGCATATGACTTGGTTGGAGGATGGGATCTATTAAATGAAAGTCTATCAAGAATTTCTAATTTAAAAAAAAATCTTTTTAATCTAAAATTAAATTACGACTCATATCTCTCTATACCGGGTACAATTAAGTCTGTAGAAATTTTAAATAAAAGTAATTCTTATAGCGGAATATGGACTAGCACTATGATTTTAAGTTTTACTTTTGCTTTAGCGGGAATTCAAATGTCGCCTAATTTTTCTATGCTTACATTTTCAAGCAAAGAAGCTAAATCCTTTGGATCACAACAAGTTTGGTTTTCAGCATTTTTAATGGGATTTGTATTAATATTTTTTACAACTGCAATTGGTACAGGTTCGATTTTATTAGGCGCCAACAGCGTAGTAAATGAAAGTGGAAACAATATAGCCAATATTCTTCCAGGTAACATATATCCAAAAGAAATAGAAAGTTTAGTACCTCACTTAATAAACGTAATAGGTGATTATTCTCCATTTTTTTTCGGTTTAATTGCAATTTGTGCAATTGCATCTATTCAATCAACTAGTTTTATTTATTTGAGTTCGAGTGCAATAATAACAAGAGATATTATAAAAAGATTTTTTATTAAAAATATGAATAATTCAGAACAAATCTTTTCTTCAAGAATAATATTAATGTTAATTTTTATATTATCATTAATTATTTCTATCCAATCATTGGATTTGGTTTTCACTCTATGGAGTTTTAGTCTTAGTGTGGCATGTCAAATGTTTGTTGCACTAATTGCTATTTGTTATTTACCTTGGTTAACAAAACAAGGAGTCGCTCTCGGTATGGTTGTTGGAATTATCACTGTTTTTTTTACTGACAATGTTGGTCAAATTATTTTTGGAAATATTATAAATTGGAATAGTTGGCCTCTCACAATTCACTCTGCTATATGGGGAGTATTTTTTAATTTACTTGCCTCTGTAACAATTTCTTTCATAACTCAGGATGTTAAAGAAAAAAATCATAAACAAAAATTTCATGACTTCATTAGTGATTATAAAAGTGTATCCATGTCTAGAAGAAGTTTAAAACCAAGTGCTTGGATAGTAACGATATCCTGGATATTTTTTGCTTTAGGACCAGGTGCTATAGTGGGCAATAATCTATTTGGTAAACCTGGTAATATAGAAAGCTGGTCATTTGGAATGCCTTCTATTTGGGTTTGGCAAATAATTTTCTGGTTATTGGGCGTTATCTTGGTATGGTTTTTGGCCTTTAAGATGGAAATGTCAACCTCACCAAATAAAGTTATTATATCACGTACAGAGGATATTGGCAGTGGTTTTTAAATGTTAAAATATTTTTTGACTTAGATTAATTTAAAACTATAAATAAATTAAATATGGATTCTTCAATTAAAATTTCACCTTCAATTCTTGCGTGTGATTTCAGTAAGCTCGGTAAAGAGGTTGAGGCTTTAGAAAAAGCTGGCGCTGATTATATTCACGTAGATGTTATGGATGGCCATTTTGTTCCCAATTTAACTATAGGTCCAGATGTTATAAAAAAAATAAGACCTTTGAGCAAAAAAATATTCGATGTGCATTTAATGATTTCTCCGGTAGATAAATACATTGAGCAATTTGCAAATGCGGGGGCTGATATAATTACATTTCATCCTGAAGCGACAAAGAATACTGGAGAAACGATAAAATTAATCAAAAAATTTAATAAAAAAGTAGGAATATCTCTTAAACCGAAAAGTAAAATAGAATTAATAAGAGACTTTTTAGGCGAAATAGATTTGGTATTAATTATGAGTGTAGAACCCGGTTTTGGAGGACAAAAGTTTATGCCAGAAGTTTTACCAAAATTAAAAGAATTGAAAAAAATAGTTGAAAAAGAAAAATATAATATAGACTTAGAAATAGACGGAGGAATAAACTTTAATAATTCAAAAACTGCAAAAGATGCTGGGGCAAATATACTTGTTTCGGGGTCCACTATATTTAAAGAAAATAATGGAAATCTTGAAAAAAATATTAGTTTACTTCGTAAAAATTAATAAATGCTATACGCAAAAGGAGTTTATCTTTACTATCTTTCATTAAAAAAACTTGGATTTAAATTTTTAAAAGAGTTTTTTTTTTCGACAGGTTTATATAACAAATTACTAAAATCAAATTTACCTAAAAGATTCTTCTTTTATCCAAACCCATATTTACTTTCACCATTATTAAATCATAAAAATTTTTTATTTAAAATTTCCAATGAGGATATAGAATTTTTTTGGGAAAATAATACGGAAAAAGGCATTCATAGTTTTTTATGGTTAAATTTAATAGATAGAAAAAATGAAAGTGAAATCATTAAAAAATTAGTTGAGGAATGGATAATAAAATACGGTAATTATACTAAAAATATATGGGATGAAAATCTTACAAGTAAAAGGGTAATCTCCTGGATTTCTAATGCAGAAATAATTTCAACTAACACCAAACAAGAATTTCAAGAAGTGTTTTTTGACTCATTGGTTAAACAAATAAATTTTATTAAAAAAAATTATAATAGCATATTATATGAGACATCAAAAATATCGACTATATCTGCAATTATACTTTCGGGACTAGTTTTTAAAGAGTACTACAACAACTATAATTTTGGTCTCAAAGAATTGAGGAAAATAATAAATAATTTTTTCGACAAAAACGGATTTCCAAAAAATAGAAATTCTGAAAATTTAGTAATATTTATACAATACTTTGTCTTAATAAAAGAATGGATTAAAATTGCACAAGAACCTGTGCCTGATTATTTAACAGAAATGATTGAAAAAAATTTAATTTGTTTAAATTCTCTAAATGATTCAACAAAAAAACTGCCGTTATTCAATGGAGCTACAGAAAAAGATTTAAGTAATTTTTTCGAATACTTGAATAAACTTAACTATCAATCAGATAATGATGAAAATGTAGTTGGAGAAATTCAAATAATTAAAAATAAGAGAGAAATATTATATTTTGAAGCTGGTGAACCACCACCACAACAATTTTCAAGAGATTATCAGTCTGGACCACTATCATTTGAGTATATTAGTAACAATAATAAGATAATAACAAATTGTGGATACGGTAGAAAAATATCAAAAAAAATTCAATTGCTCAGTAAACTAACTTCGGGTCAATCAACATTATGTTTGGATAACACATCAGTTGTAAAATTTAAAAAAAATAGTTTAATTAATAAAGCTTTTGGATCGACAATTAATAACACCTTTAAAATATACGATGTCACTAGAGAAGAAAACAAAAAGGCAATAACTGTTTCAGCTACTCACAACGCATATTTAGATAGATTTGGCTTCTTGCATAAAAGATCAATTGAAATGAGCAAAAAGGATAATAATATTTCTGGAACTGATTGTTTGATAAAAAAGAAAAATCAAAAAAATAATTGTGACTTCAATATTCGTTTTCATATTTATCCGGGGATAAATCTTGTTAGAACTTTGGGTGGTAAAAGTGTACTAATACAAATTGACAAAAAAAATTCATGGATATTCGAAACTGAAAATTTAGATATACAGATAGAAAAAAGCTTGTTTTTTGGTAAAAATAAAATATTGAATAATAACTGTATTGTTATTTACGGAAAAACAAATAGCGATACAACAAACATAAATTGGAAAATTAAAAAAAGTGATTAATTAATGTCTAAAAAAATACAAAATGCTCTAATATCTTTATCTGACAAATCTCAAATTGAAAGAGTATTAAAAACACTTCAGAAATATAAAATAAATATAATAAGTTCTGGAGGAACTTTTAAAGAAATTAGAAAACTGGGGTATAATTGTACTGAAATCTCAAAATATACAAAATTTAAGGAAATGCTTGATGGAAGGGTAAAAACACTTCATCCAAAGATTCATGCGGGAATTTTGAGTAAAAGAACTAATAACAAACATAGAAAAGAAATGGCTAGAAATAAGTTTAATTATATAGATTTGATAATTGTAAATTTTTATCCTTTTCAAAAAACAATTCAAAAAACTAAAAATTTTAAAAAGATTATTGAAAATATAGACATAGGGGGTCCAACAATGGTGAGGGCTGCGGCAAAGAACTTTAACTACGTTTCAATTATCACGGATAAAAAAGATTATAGTCTACTAATAAGTGAACTAAATAAAAACAAAGGGTCTACAAGTCTAAAGTTTAGAGAAAAGATGGCCAGTAAAGCTTTTGGGTTGACCGCTTACTATGACTCGATAGTATCAAATTGGTTTAATAAAAAACTTAATATAACGTTTCCTGAGACAAAAACTATTTTTGGAAAAAAAATTTCAGAACTAAGGTACGGTGAAAATCCACATCAAAAAAGTAGTATTTATATAAATGATTTATTTAATGAAGAATTGGGTCTAAAAAAAATTAGAGGAAAAGCATTAAGTTATAATAATTATAACGACATATTTACTGGTCTAGAGATTTTATCTTCATTCAAAAAAACAGGGACAGTTATAATTAAACACGCAAACCCATGCGGAGCATCAATTAACAATTCTCCGATAAAATCTTTTCAGCAATCTTATTTGTCAGACCCGGTAAGTGCATTTGGAGGAATTGTAGCTTGCAATTTTAAAATTAATGGAAAAATAGCTAAAGAAATATCTAAAGTATTTTTCGAAGTCATACTAGCAAAAAAATTTGATAAAGAATCTTTAAAAATTCTTGGCTCAAAAAAAAATTTGATATTAATAGACATATCGAAATTTAAATATAAAAAAGAATACCAAGTTAAACAATTTGAAAACTCATTTTTGGTACAAGATAAAAATAAAATAATCTTTAAAAAGAAAGATTTAAAAATTGTTAGCAAACTTAAGCCAACTAAAAAAGAGATCAGATCTGCTGAATTTGCTATGAATATATGTAAATTTGTTAAATCAAATTCAATCATAATTACGAATGACTTTTCAACTATAGGAATTGGTGCGGGCCAAAGTAGTAGAGTTGATAGCTGTAAAATTGCAGTTCAAAAAGCTAGAGAGTTCCAGCCGAAAAAACTTAAAAATTCTATTGCTGCATCTGATGCATTTTTTCCTTTTTCAGATGGTATTAAAAAATTAATACAAGCAGGTGTGAAAGTAATAATTCAGCCCGGCGGTTCAATAAGAGACAAGGATTCTATTTTGGCAGCCAATAAAGCAAAAGTTAAAATGATTTTTACTGGTATTAGACACTTTAATCATTAAGAAATTCTATCAACTTTAGCAGCTAAAACAAAATCACTCTCGTGTAATCCTTTTATGGCATGTGTAAAAATTTTTATTTTAGCATATCCCCAACCAAAAGAGATATCTGGATGGTGGCCTTCTTTTTCAGATATTTCTCCAACTTTATTAATAAAATTTTGACTTTCTAAAAAATTATTAAATTTAAACTCTTTTAATAAATAATAAGTTTTATTATCGTCAGATTTTACATCCCATCCATCAACCTTCTTTAAATATTTATGAATTTCCTTTAAATCAAAACTTGGAATACCACCTTCACAAGGTACGCATTTTTTATCTGCTAAATCAGTCATGTTATGTCCTTTTTGGAGCGGGAGAAGGGAATTGAACCCTCGGCCTAAACGTTGGCAACGTTTCGCTCTACCACTGAGCTACTCCCGCTTATAAAAAAAAATATTATAATACTTTCATTTTTATTTGGTCAAGAATATAGTTAGCAAATGTCAAAATTTTTTCCCACTGAAATTCCAATTTTTCCTTTGCAAGGTGTTGTTTTTTTTCCAAAAACTAACCTTCCTTTAAATATTTTTGAGCAAAGATATTTGGATATGATCAACGATTGTATCAAAGGAGAAAAGTTAATGGGTATGGTTCAACCAAAAATCAAAGGTAACGATGAGGTATTCGATGTAGGTTGTTTGGGAAAGATTACGGATTTTGAACGCACAAAAGATGGTAGAATTTTAATCAATTTAAATGGAATTATTAGATTTAGAATTAAAAAAGAGATAAACAATAAAAAATTATATAGAAAATTTGAAGTTAATTACAATGATTTTATCGGTGACATGAAATCAGAAAACAATGATATTCCAAAAAAAAATTTTGTAGATTTGATGGATAAATCAAAAAAATTATTTAAAAAAAATGGTTATACAGTAAATTGGGTCGAATTTTCAAAATTAAATGTTGCTCATCAAATTAATACTTTAGCAATGATTACACCAATTTCTGTAATTGAAAAACAAAAGTTACTTGAAACCATTACCACAGAAAAAAAAATAGAAACACTAAGCAATATTATAGATTTTAACCTTCACGATGAAAGAAGTGAGAAAAAAACTATACAATAATTTATTTGAATATTCCCCTATCTGAAATATCTAAACTCATTTTTTTTAAAAATTTAAATTTATTTAAATCTTTTAGAACAATTTTTTTTAATGTTGGTACTCTATTAATATATTTAAAAAAACTATGAGTAAAATTGATTCCAATCCCAAATAATAAATTTTCAGTTTTTTGTGACCTCTCAAAAGAACTTAGCAATGAAGAGTTTTTAATTGACAAGCCCAGAGAGTAATACTTTTTAACTTCACTACAAAGTTTTTTAATATCTCTCAAAATTAAATTAAAACCTTGTCCTGCGATTGGCTCAACATTGTATGAGCTTTCACCAAAAATCAATATATTTTTTTTAAATGTCTGAATGTTAAATATGAATGATATTGGAAATGAAATTGTATTTCCTATAAGAAAATTATTTTTAGTATCGAGAATCTTTTTAAGTTTAGACTCTATTAAAATATTAATTTTTTTAATTTCTAGATGTTTATATTTTTTTTCAAGACTCCAAACAACAGAAAACTTTTTTTTATTTATTGGCAATATAGCAAAGGGACCCTCACGAAAAAAATATTGCCTCGGTTGGTCAATAGAAGAATTATGTTTAACGATTGTAGAAACTGCAATCTCACCTTTATTTTTGCTGATTGATCTGTTTTTTATCAATTGTGATATTAAATTATTTTTTCGGCCCAAACATAAAATGATAAGGTCATAAAAAAATTCTTTTTTTTTAATTAATAAACTGGTTTTTTCTGGACTAATTTTTTTAATATCAGCTTGTATAATATTAATATTTTTGTTTCTTTTTATAACTTTATTTATGCTTTTATTTAATTTTTGGTTTTCAACTATGTACATCACTTTTTTTTCATTATTCTCAAAGGACATAAAATTTACGAATTTTTCTAAATTTTCATAATAGAGTTTTATCTTGTCACATGGCCAAAAAATCTTTTTACAATTGTCGCCCAAGTTATGTATTAGGTTCTTATAATTACTTGGAGAAATTGCAGTTACCCTATGATCAATTATTTTTTTATTGTTTTTCTTAGATATTAAGTCAACTCTATGGCCAAGCTTACCTAGCATTAATGCGGTTGTTAATCCTGTTAAACCATTACCAAGAACACATATTTTTTGTTTTTTCATATTTTTATAAACTTTATCAATTTTATATAAATGATACAAAGTAAACTCAATGATTCGTAAAATGCAAATAAATAATATATTTAGCTATGCAGGGAACTTTTTTAAAAAAAGATTCATCGAATTATTTGGAATTCTACTGGTTGTATTTTTCTTCCTATTTATTTATTCACTTGTTACCTACTCTCCGGAAAATTCAACACTAATATACAAATTAGATGAATTAAATGACAAAAATATCTTTTTCAAGTACAGAAGTTTAGCAGCTGATTTTTTTCTTCAAAGTTTTGGTTTAGTATCATTTTTAATAGCTATCACAATTTTTTTCTGGGGCATTGAACTAATAAAAAATAAAAAACTCGAAGAACTCACCAGTAGATTATTTTATACAATTGTATACATAACTTCGGCATGCTTTTTTCTGTATCTTTCTTTTAACAACTCTTTTTGGTTAAGAGACCATGGTAATTCAGGATTTGTGGGTAGCGGGATTTTTAATTTTTTTTATGGGATTTATCCAAATATTGATCAAAATATTTTAAGACTATTTACATTGCTAATAACAATTGTATTTTTCTTTTTAAGTACATTTTCAAATTATAAAAAAATTTTCTTTAATATATTTGTATTCATAAAAAATCTTTTTAAAAGAAGAGACAAAGAGATTAAAGAAGATTTTAACAATGACTCTCTTGGAAATGAGGTTGGTATTAAAGAAACTAAACAACAATCATTTTCTTTCAAAGAAACAAATAGTAAAAAAACAAATGAATATAATTTGCCTTCAATTTCACTTCTTGAAAAAAAACAAAGTCAAATATTGAAAAATTCTATAGTTAAGAATCCAGAACCAGATTTTATTGAAAAAGTTCTACTTGACTTTGGTATAAGCGGAAAAATTAAAAAAGTTAATAATGGACCAGTTGTAACCCTATATGAATTTGAACCTGCACCTGGAATAAAAGTCTCAAAAATAATTAATTTGTCTGATGATATAGCTAGAAATACCAGTTCTGTTTCTGCAAGAGTCTCGATCATACCTGGAAAAAATACTGTAGGAATTGAGATACCAAATTCAAAAAGAGATGGCGTTTTATTATCTGAAATTATTTCAGCAGAAAATTTTTATAGAAAAGATATGAGATTACCAATTGCTCTTGGAAAAAGTATATCGGGAACTCCGATAGTTACAGATCTTACGTCTATGCCACATTTGCTTATAGCAGGTACAACTGGTTCAGGTAAGTCTGTGTGTATAAATAGTATTATAGTATCTTTGCTTTACAAACATAAACCAGAAAACTGTAAATTAATTTTAATTGATCCAAAAATGTTAGAACTATCTTCTTATGAAGGTATTCCACATTTACTAACCCCTGTAATTACCGAGCCTAAGAAAGCTACCTCTGCTCTTAGCTGGACCGTTAGAGAAATGAAAAATAGATACAAATTGATGAGTTCTGAAGGTGTTAGAGATATAGATGGTTATAATCAAAAACATAAACTGAAAATGCCTTACATAATAGTAGTTGTCGATGAGATGTCTGACTTAATGTTGGTTTCAGGAAAAGAAATTGAAAATTATGTTCAAAAGTTATCAGCTATGGCTAGAGCAGCAGGAATTCATATTATAATGGCAACACAAAGACCGAGTGTTGATGTAATTACTGGAACAATAAAAGCAAATTTTCCAAATAGAATATCTTTTCAAGTAAGTTCTAAAATTGATAGTAAAACTATTTTAGGTGAACAAGGAGCCGAGCAATTACTTGGTAAAGGCGACATGTTATTTATGTCTTCCGCAAATAAAATATTTAGAATTCATGGTCCTTATGTTTCTGAAAGTGAAATTGAAAAAGTTTCTAGTTTTTTGAGAGCTCAAGGTGATCCTGATTATGTTGAAGAAATAACAGCTGCTAAAGATAATTCAATTGATAATATACAAAGCGACGATGGTAATGATGAATTATACGAAATGGCAATTAAAATAGTTAAAAGTGAAAAAAAGGCATCAACAAGTTTTTTACAAAGAAAGTTACAAGTTGGTTATAACAGGGCGGCAAGAATTATAGAACAAATGGAAGACAATGGAATTGTAAGTAAAGCAAATCACGTTGGAAAAAGGGAGGTTTTGTAAGTTTTGTTAATTAAAAAAACTTTTTTTATTTTAATAATTTTTTTTTTTTATTAATATTTCAAATTTAAAAGCTAGTACAAAGTCAGAAATTATTAAAATCATTAATAATATTGAAACCCTTCAATTTAATTTTCGGCAAGTAGTTTTCGATAAACAAGAAAATGGAATTTGTTTTTTAAAAAGACCTCATTTTTTAAAGTGCATATATAAAGATAAAAATGAAAAACAAATTATTGTGAATAAAAAAAATCTTGTTATATACCACAAAAAATTTAGAAAAATATACTATTACCCAGTATCCAAATCTTTTTTTTCAGATATTTTGGATAAAAAAAAATTTGAAAATTTAATTCTTAACGGAGATTTAAGCAACAGTAATTACATTACCAAAGTTGAGTTTTTTTCAAAATCAAAAGGACAAATTATTTTTTTTTTTAATAGAAAAAACTTAGATCTTTCTGGATGGGAGATTAAAGATATGAATGGCAACTATACCAACTTCATGATAGATGATCTTATTATAAACCAAGAACTAGATAAAAAGCTTTTTAAAATACCGGAGATTATGTAGATATCATTTTACCAACACTTTCGCCTCCAAAAATGTGAAAGTGTAGGTGTGGAACTTCCTGGCCACCATTTTTTCCTATATTTGATAAAGCTCTGTATCCACCTTCTATGTTCGACACCTTTAGTAACTTAGCAACAGTAGATATAGCTTTGAAAAATTCTAGAATTTCTTTTTCCTTTGCATTTTGAATAAAGTCATCCATATCAATATATGATCCCTTTGGAATAATTAAAGCATGTATTTTTTTTTGGGGATTTATATCATAAAATGATAAAACAAAATCATTTTCATAAATTTTTTTGCATGGAATTTCACCTCTTAAAATTTTAGCAAAAATATTATTTTTATCGTATGTCATTTTATTTTTTTTGTCTTTTTTTTAGCTCTATCATTACATCTTCGATCTTAATACCATTTGCTTCTAAAAGTACCATTAAATGATATAATACATCGGCTGACTCATGAATTTTGTTTGAATTTTTTTCAATAGATTCGATAAGCTCTTCTATTTCTTCTCTTACTTTGCTTATACTTAATTTATTATCTTTTAATAATTTGGCAGTATAGGATTTATCTAACGAAGATACTTTTCGTTCACGAATTATCGTAATTAATTCTTCTAAAGTCCTTAACATTTTATAATCTTATAGAAACTTTTTTTAATTTTAAATATTCTTTAGCCTGTTTAACAGTAAACTCACCATAATGAAATATGGATGCAGCCAAAACGGCACTAGCTCCACCCTTATTTATAGCTTCGTATAGATGATTGAGACTTCCGGCACCTCCAGATGCTATAACAGGAATATTTACTGTGTCCGTAATTATTTTGATCAAGTCTAAATCATAACCCTCCTTAGTTCCGTCTTTGTCCATAGAGGTTAAAAGAATTTCTCCCGCTCCATTTGTTTCAGCTTTTTTTGCAAACTCAATTGCATTAATACCAGTCTTTTTTTTTCCTCCATGGGTAAATATTTCCCATTTTCCCACTGAAACTTTTTTTGCATCAATAGCAACAACAATACATTGACTGCCAAACTTTTTGGATGATTCCTTTATAAAGTTTATATCCTCCACTGCAGTTGTATTAATAGAAACTTTATCTGCACCAGCTATTAATAATTCCCTTATATTTTCTGTATTTCTAATTCCACCTCCAACAGTTAAAGGCACAAAACATTTCTTTGCAGTTTTGTTAACAACATCTATTATTGTTTTTCTATTTTCATTACTGGCCGTAATATCTAAAAAACATATTTCATCGGCGCCACTACTATCATAAAATTCAGCCTGTTCGACTGGATCTCCTGCATCTTTTAAATTAATAAAATTTACCCCTTTAACAACTCTGCCATTTTTAACATCCAAACATGGAATGATCCTATTTTTAAGCATAATCTATTAAATCTTTAAAACTTATTTTACCTTCATATATAGCTTTTCCAACAATTACTCCTTCAATATTTTTTTCATTTTTTAATTTTATTTCTTTAATATCTTCTAATGATCCAATTCCTCCAGAAATCACAAAGGGAATTTTTGTTTTTTTTGCAAGCTCAGTTGTTTCTTCGATATTTGGGCCATTTTGCATTCCATCTCTTTCAATATCTGTGTAAATTATTCTTGAAACGCCAAAATCTTTAATTTTAAAAATATAGTCAGATGCGTCCACATTTGTTTGTTTTTTCCATCCTGATAGGGCAATTTTTCTATTTCTAGTATCTATTGCCACGGCTATCTTATTATTAAAACTACTACAAGCTTGTTTTAAAAAATTTAAATTTTCAAATGCTGCTGTTCCTAAAATAACTTTATCAACACCTATATCTACAAATTTTTTAATGCTTTCTAAATTTCTTATCCCTCCACCAATCTGAACACTAAAGTTATTTTTTTTTATAATTTTTTCTACTTTATTTAAATTCACTGATTTTCCTTGAACTGCACCATCTAAGTCAACCACATGAAGGTTTTTAAAACCCAATCTAGCAAAGTTATTTGCTTGATTAATTGGATCTTCATTATAAATTTTTATTTTACTAAAGTCTCCCTTCTTTAGTCTAACACATTTACCATCCTTGATGTCTATTGCTGGAAAAACTTTAAACATTAAATAAAAATTTTAATAATTATAATTTACCCTTTGTGGAGGGAATTACGCTTTTAGCTCTCTTGTCTACTTCTAATCCTTGTCTAAGTGATCTAGCTAAGGCCTTAAAACAAGACTCTATTTTGTGGTGACTATTTTCACCATATATGTTTTCGACATGTAAAGTTATTCCAGCAGACTGCGAAAATGCCTGGAACCATTCTTTGAAAAGTTCAGTATCCATTTCGCCTAATTTTTCTACCTTTAAATTCACATTCCAAATTAAATAAGGACGGTTTGAAATATCTATCGCTACTCGAGTTAAAGTTTCATCCATTGGTATCAAACAACTTGCATATCTCTTAATACCTTTTAAATCACCTGCGGCCTTTCTTACTGCTTCACCTATGGCAATACCTGTATCTTCTGTTGTATGATGCAAATCAATATGTGTATCTCCCTTTGCACTAACTTTCATGTCAATTAAAGAATGTTTTGAAAGCTGTTCTAGCATGTGATCAAGAAAACCTATTTTGGTATTTATTTTATATTTACCTTTTCCGTCTAAATTTAAATCAACAGATATTGTTGTTTCCTTAGTTTTTCTTAATATTTTAGCTTTTCTACTCATAAATTAGAGATTTTAATAAAGATATATAGATAAATTTATATTTTATCAATAAATGCGCTTCTATGGCTCTTGAAGATTCAAATAAAATCTCCACATAAAGCTGTATGAATACAAATGAAAATTGGCATGGAACCACGATAGTCCTTATTAGGAAGGGAAATCAGACCATTGTGGCAGGTGATGGTCAGGTGAGCTTAGGAAATACCGTTCTTAAGAGCAAGGCAAAAAAAGTTCGAAAGATTGAGAAAAGAAATGTGATCGCAGGATTTGCCGGTTCTACAGCTGATGCTTTAACTTTATTTGAGAGATTAGAAGCTAAATTAGAAAAACACGCAGGTAATTTAACTAGAGCAGCAGTGGAACTTGCAAAAGATTGGCGAACTGACAAATATCTCAGACGTCTCGAAGCACTGATGGCAGTAGCCGATAAAGAAAAAAGTTTTATAATTTCTGGAACCGGTGACGTTTTGGAACCCGAAGATGGAATAATTGGTATTGGTTCTGGTGGTAACTACGCTCTTGCTGCAGCAAAAGTTTTAATAAATTCTGATATGACTGCCGAGGAAATTGCAAAAAAATCATTAAAAGTTGCTTCAGAAATATGTGTATTTACAAACAATAATATTACAGCAGAAAAGATTTAAACTATGTCGCAAAAGGCTCCTAATTTAAAAGTTGTTAAAGATAGTTCAAAAAAGAACAATTCAAAGGTAAGCGCATTATCTCCTAGAGAAATTGTTTCTGAATTAGACAGGTATGTTATAGGTCAAAATCAAGCAAAAAGAGCTGTGGCAGTTGCACTAAGGAACAGATGGAGAAGACAAGCTCTATCCGATGAAATGAAGGATGAAGTTTTACCAAAAAATATTTTAATGATAGGACCTACTGGTGTTGGAAAAACTGAAATTTCAAGAAGACTTTCAAAGTT
>MDTA01129898.1_pt1 | contig 14998 bp, 18 predicted proteins | sample 811151 | NCBI WGS metagenome assembly MDTA01 (sample SAMN05326648, study PRJNA326480) | marine metagenome | isolation source: seawater | place: Indian Ocean: South | collected 2010 | reverse complement strand
CTTGATTTCGTCATTCCAGGTATCTTCCCTGATGACGCCATTTGTCTTAGAGCAATTCTTGATATTCTTAGTTTTCTATAAACACCATGTGGTCTTCCTGTTATCTCACATCTATTTCTTATTCTAATTTTTGAAGAATTCTTTGGTAACTTCGATAGCTTTAATTGTGCAGCAAATCTCTCGTTGAGTGGAAGTTTTTTGTTTCTAACAATTTTTTTTAATTTTTTTCTTCTATTTTCATATCTTTTAGACATTTTTATTCTTTTTAGATTTCTTTGTATTGCACTTGTTTTAGCCATCTTTTTTGTTCTCCTCTTTATTTTCCTCTTGTTTAGGCATTGTGTTTACTTTTTTTCTCTTTTTTTTTGTTCCCTTAACCATTGGAAAATTAAATTCCTTTAAAAGGGTTATTGTACTATCTGGTGAATTACTGTCTGTTACTATCGTAACATCCATTCCTCTTATCTTTTCAACTTTATCGAAATTTATCTCAGGAAAAATAATATGTTCCTTAATTCCAAAGCTATAATTACCGGAGTGATCACAACCATTTTCCGACAAACCTCTAAAATCTTTTATTCTTGGAAGCGCTATATTTACTAGCCTGTCAATGAATTCGAACATTCTGTCGTTTCTCAATGTTACTTTAAGTCCAGCATTTGTGCCTTTTCTTGATTTGAAATTTGAAATAGATTTTTTAAACTTTGTGACAACTGGTAATTGGCCAGTAATTGCTGACATATCCTTAATGCAAGACTCCATTTTTTTTTTGTCTAATCCGTCAGCTCCTAATCCCATATTAATAACTATTTTTTTAATTCTAGGAACACTAAAAACATTTTTTTGATTTAATTTTGACATTAAATTTTTAACAATTTGATTTTTATATTTTTCTTTAAGTCTAGGTATCATTTTTTAACCTTCTTTGTTTCTTCAAGCTTTTTTAAGTTTGACAAATTTATAAAAGCTTCTTTTGTAATTATCCCACCTTTGTTTTCCTTCGTAGCTTTTTTGTGTTTTTTAACCATGTTTAAAGCTTTCACTTTAGCCAAATTTCTAACTCTATCTATTTGAATAATTTCGCCATCTTTTCCTTTGTCTTTTCCAATAAGCACTTTTACTTTTATTCCTTTTTTTAAAGTCATGTTATAAAACCTCCGGTGCTAGTGAAATTATTTTTGTTTGACCCCTATATCTCAATTCTCTCGTTACAGGACCGAAAATTCTCGTTCCAATCGGTTCACCTTTTTCATCGGTTAAAACAACTGAGTTGTTATCAAATTGAACCTTTGAACCATCTTTTCTGAATATTTCTTTTTTGGTTCTTACTATTACGGCTTTATGTACTGATCCTTTTTTTACCTTTCCATTTGGTAAAGCATCCTTAACACTAACTACAATCAGATCGCCTACTCCTGCATATCTTCTTTTTGAACCACCTAAAACTTTTATGCACTCTACTCTTTTAGCGCCAGTATTATCAGCAACAAGTAACTCTGTTTGGACTTGTATCATTTATCTACTACTTCCCATGTTTTAAGTTTTGATATTGGTTTACTCTCAATTATTTTCACCAAATCTCCTTTTTTAAATTTATTTTTTTCGTCATGAGCGTGATATTTTTTAGATCTTGATATCACCTTGCCGTAAAAAGGATGTATAAATTTTCTTTTTACTTCAACAACGATTGTTTTATCACTCTTGTCACTCACAACTTTGCCCTCTAGAACTTTTTTTGTCATTTCTTGTCTCCAATATTGTTAAAAAGTCTAGCTATATTTCTTTTTATTTTCGTAAACTCAGCTGGACTTTGAATTTGTCCATTAATTTTTTTAAATCTCATATTAAACAAATCCTTCTTTAACTTTTGTATTTCTCTTAAAGATTGCTCTGAACTCAGTTTTTTTGTCTCTTTTTTTTTCATATTATCTTTTTATAAATTTTGTTTTTATTGGAAGCTTTGCCGAGGCTTTATATAAAGCTATTTTTGCAACATCTTCTGAAACACCATCGACCTCAAACAAGATTCTTCCAGGTTTAACTCTGCACACCCAAAACTCAGGTGATCCTTTTCCTTTGCCCATTCTTACTTCGGTAGGTTTTTTTGATACTGGAATGTTTGGAAAAATCCTAGACCATACTTTTCCTGTTCTTTGCATATATCTTGTTAGAGCTACTCTTGCTGCTTCTATTTGCTTACCCATTACTCTTTCTGGCTGTATAGCTTTTAAGCCATAAGTCCCATAGTTTAGAGTTGATGCTCTTGTGGCTTTACCATGTATTCTGCCTTTGTGGGCTTTTCTATATTTTGTTCTTGTTGGTTGTAGCATTTTTTACCTTTTCATTTTTTTCTTTTGCAATATCTTTTAAAAAGATTTCGCCTTTATAAATCCAAACTTTCACACCAATTACTCCATAAGTAGTTAGGGCTTCAGCTTCAGCGTAGTCTAAGTTTGCCCTTAAAGTGTGTAAAGGAATACTTCCTTCCCTAAGCCATTCACTTCTTGCAATTTCATTGCCTGCGAGCCTACCACTCAATGTAACTTTAATTCCTTTTGCGCCTAATCTCATTGCCGATTGCATAGCTCTTTTCATTGCTCTTCTGTATGCAACTCTTTTTACTAATTGCTGAGCTATATTTTCAGCTACTAAATATGAATTTAATTCTGGTTTTTTAATTTCTTTAATATTTAGAAAAACTTCACCTGATGTAATTTTAGAAAGTTTTTTCTTTATCTTTTCTATATCCGAACCTTTCTTGCCAATAACAAAGCCTGGTCTTGAGGTATGTATGGAAATTGTACATCTTTTTGAAGATCTCTCTATAATAACTTCAGATACTCCAGAATTTTTTATATTTTCTTTTATATATTTTCTAATTTTATAATCTTCAATAAGAAATTTTCCATAATCGTTTTTTTTTGCAAACCATACTGAATCCCACGATCTATTAATTCCTAATCTAAAACCAATTGGATTTACCTTTTGTCCCATTATTTTTTATCCTTTTTCTCTTTCATTTCTTTTTCTTCTAAAATTATTGTTACCCTGCTATAGGGTTTTTTAATTGCAGCAGCTCTTCCTTTAGCTCTTGGTCTGAATCGCTTCATCACAATAGATTTTCCAGCATATGCCTCTTTTACATACAAATTATCAACATCATATTGATAATTGTTTTCTGCATTTGCTATAGCTGACTTTATTGTTTTCTTAATATCTTGAGCAACTTTCTTTCTTGTAAAATCTAAATCACGAATTGCTAAACCTGCTTTTTTTCCTTTTATAAAGTTCAAAACAAGATTTGCCTTTCTTGCACCACTTCTTACATTTTTATTTATTGCTTTTACTAAATTACTTTTTTCCATCATCTTTTCCTTTTCCTGGTGAATTAGGTGCTGCTCCAGGTGCTGCTTTAGGTGCTGCCTTAGGTGCTGCTCCAGGTGCTGCTCCAGGTGCTGCTTTTCCTCCGCTTGAGTCTGTTACTTCAGCTGCTGCTTTTTTATCAGCAGGTGTATGACCAGAAAACTTTCTCGTAGGAGAAAATTCACCTAATTTATGTCCAACCATTTCTTCTGAAATTGTAATCGGAATAAAAGTTCTTCCGTTATGTATCATAAAGCTGTGACCAACAAATTCAGGAATTATTGTTGAATTTCTTGACCAAGTTTTTATTGGTTTTTTCTTATCTCCAACCTTTATTTTATCAATTTTTTTTAACAAGCTTGGATGTACAAATGGTCCTTTCCAAATTCCTCTAGCCATTATTTATTCCTTTTCTTTCTTCTTGAAATAATAAACATATCACTTCTTTTTGGTTTTCTTGTTTTTAAACCTTTTGCTGATTGTCCCCATGGAGAAACTGGGTTCCTTCCGCCTGATGTTTTACCCTCTCCTCCTCCGTGAGGGTGATCTACTGGATTTTTTGCTACACCTCTTACTAAAGGTCTTTTACCTTTCCATCTATTTCTTCCGGCTTTTCCAATTTTAATATTTTTTTGATCTGGGTTAGAAACAGAGCCTATAGTTGCTTTACAAGCCGATCTAACTTTTCTTGTTTCTCCCGAAGATAATTTTATTATAGCATGATCCCCATCGAATCCAGATAAGGTTACCGATGAACCAGCAGACCTTGCAAGTTTACCACCGCCTCCTTCTACCAATTCAACATTGTGAATAATTGTTCCAGGAGGTACATCTGTTAAGGGCATACAATTTCCGACTTTAATTTCCTTTTTCTTTCCAGAAACTATTTCGTCCCCAACTTTCAAACTTCTTGGGCATATAATATAATTTCTTAAGTTATCTTGATATTTTATTAGAGCAATGTAAGAAGTTCTGTTAGGATCGTACTCAATTCTTTCTACTTTCGCTTTCATATCTAGTTTATTTCTATAAAAATCTACCTCTCTATATCTTTTTTTATGACCAGAGCCTTTTGCTCTAGATGTAATTCTTCCGAGATTATTTCTTCCCCCTGAAGAAATTTTTCCCACAGTTAAAGATTTTACAGGTCTTCCTTTCCATATGCCTTTTCTATCTACTAGAACAGTGGTTCGAGTTGATTTTGTGTAGGGTTTATAAGTTTTAAGACTCATTTTTTAAGCTCCAAGTGATAAATCAATACTCTGTCCTTTCTTCAGAGTAACTAATGCTTTTTTAAATCCTCTTTTTTTTCCTAATTTTCCTCTAACAATCTTATTTTTTGTTTTTTTATTAATGGTATTTATCTTTATTACATTTACCTTAAAAATTTTCTCAATACTTTTTTTAATAGATTTTTTAGAAGCATTTTTATGAATTTTAAATGTAACCTTATTTTGTTCAGACTGAGATGTGGCTTTTTCAGTTATAATAGGAGAAATAATTGAGTCTAAATAATTAATTTTTTTCATTTAAAATCCTATCTTGAATTTTTTTTATTGAAGTAGTTGTAAATAAAACATTCTTAAATTTAATAAGGTCGTACACATTCGCACCTTCGTCGTTTATCAATTTAACATCCGGTATATTTCTAACTGATTTACTTATATTTTTTTGTGTTTCTTTATCTGAGATAATTAGAACATTATTAATTTTATTTTTTGTTAAAAAACTGTAAAAAGTTTTAGTTTTTTTTACTTGTTTTTTGACATCGTCAAAAATATAAAGCTCTTTGTTAGTTCTTTTTTTTGAAATACTTTGTGCTAAAGCTAATTTTCTCATTTTTTTATTAATTTTCTTAACTTTATATTTGTCCCCTTTTGGTCCATGAGCTATTCCTCCACCAATAAATATCGGTGCCTTTCTACTTGAGTGTCTTGCTCCACCAGTACCTTTTTGAGCATAAATTTTTCTTGTTGATCCAATAATTTCATTTCTTTGTTTAGTTTTAGCTAATCTTTTTTTTCCATGATTAAGCTGCCAGTCAATTACGTATTTTAAAAGTTTATAATTTACTTTCAAACTTGTCAGACTATCTGACAAGTTAACACTTTTAGATTTAGTTCCTTCTAGATTTAAAACTTCTATATTCATAAATTATTTCTTTTTAGCCTCTGTTTTTGGAATTTCTTTCTTTTCTGGTGCTTTTTTTGGAGCTTCTTTCAGAGAATCTTTTTTAACCTCTCCTTTAGATGCCCCTGTCTTTGCGGTTCCCTGTACCTGCTTAACAACTTTTTCCTTCTCGATTGTGGTTTTTCTGCTTATTGATTTTACAGATTTTCTTAAAAAAACTGTAGAATTTTTCGAGCCAGGTATTGATCCCTTTATGTATATTAAATTATTTTCAATATCAGATCTTACTACCTCTAGATTTAACAAGGTTCTAAATTTAGACCCCATATGACCAGCCATTTTTTTATTTTTAAATACTTTTCCAGGATCTTGTCTTTGTCCGGTCGATCCGTGAGACCTGTGTGAAACTGATACACCATGAGATGCTCTCAAACCAGAAAAGTTCCATCTTTTCATTGGACCTGCGAAGCCTTTTCCAACTGTCTTAGATCTAACGTCAATAAATTTTGTATCTTTTAATATTTCCAAACCTACCTCGCTTCCTATTTTGTAACCATCAGTTTTATCTACTCTGTATTCTTTTAAAATTTTTTTTGGTTCTGTATTTTTTTTTGCATAAAAACCTTTCATTTGATTTGTTAGTTTTGAAGGTTTTATTTTTAAAAAACCAAGTTTAACTGCCATGTAACCATTTTTTTCTTTGTTATATATATCTATAATTCGTCCCTTTTCTACTCTGACAACTGTTACAGGCACAGAGGTACCTGAGTCTAAAAACTCTCTGCTCATACCAATTTTTTTTCCAACTAGTCCTAATGTCATAATTATATCTTTATATCTATATCAACACCTGAAGCTAAATCTAATTTCATTAAAGCTTCTACTGTTTGTGGTGTTGGTTCAATTATATCTATTAACCTTTTGTGTGTTCTTGTTTCAAACTGCTCTCTGCTTTTTTTATCGATATGAGGAGATCTTAATACAGTAAACTTTTCAATTTTTGTAGGTAAAGGTATTGGACCTTTGACCTGTGCGCCAGTTCTTTTGGCAGTATTAACTATTTCCTGGGTAGATATATCTAATATCTTATTGTCGTATGCTCTTAAATTTATTCTAATGTTTTGTTTTTCCATAATTTTATGCCATTTTTTTTGTTACTTCATCTTGAACATTTTGCGGAACTTTTGCGTAGTGATCAAAGAACATTGAATACTGAGCTCTACCTTGGGACATAGATCTTAAATTATTTATATAACCAAACATGTTAGCTAAAGGAACCATCGCACTTATAACTGTTGCGTTTCCTCTTTTATCAGTTGTAGCCACTTGTCCTCTTCTGCTGTTTAGATCTCCAATAACATCACCCATGTAATCTTCTGGTGTGATTACTTCAACTCTCATTACTGGTTCTAAAAGTTTTAAACTTGCCTTTGTGCAGGCTTCTTTAAAACAATATCTTGAAGCAATTTCAAAAGCTAAAACGCTTGAGTCAACATCGTGGTGTAAACCATCTACTATTGTAACTTTATAATCTATAAGTGGAAATCCAGCTAATATACCGTTATCAGCAACACTCTCTATTCCTTTTTCTACGCCTGGTATAAATTCTTTTGGAATTGATCCACCTTTAATTTTATTTTCAATTTCTCTACCTTTTCCGGGTTCTAAGGGCTCAACAGTTAATTCAACTTTTGCAAACTGTCCTGCTCCACCGCTTTGTTTTTTATGTATGTAAACATTTGAAACCGGTTTTAAAATTGTTTCTCTATATGCAACTTGTGGTGCACCGATATTCGCTTCAACTTTAAATTCTCTCTTCATTCTATCAACAATAATATCTAAATGTAATTCGCCCATACCTTTGATTATTGTTTGGCCAGATTCTTCATCTGAGGTAACCCTAAATGATGGATCTTCTTTGGCTAATCTCCCTAAAGCTTCTCCCATTTTTTCTTGGTCTCCTTTAGTTTTTGGTTCAACAGCAATCTCAATAACTGGGTCTGGAAACTCCATAGGCTCTAAAACAACAGGGTTCTCTTCATCACATAATGTGTGACCAGTAATTGTTTGTTTTAAACCGGCTAGTGCAACAATATCACCAGTATTAGCTTCTTTTACATCTTCCCTACTATTCGCATGCATTAAAAGCATTCTTCCTACTCTTTCTTCTTTATCTTTAGAACTGTTATAAATTCCTGTTCCTGATTTTAATGTACCTGAGTAGATTCTAATAAAAGTCAAAGATCCTACAAATGGATCATTTGCAACTTTAAACGCTAATGCTGAAAACGGTTCTTTGTCATCAAACTTTCTCTCTACTTCATCTTTTGAATTTGGCTTTGTTCCTTTGATTGAATTTATATCTTTTGGGCTGGGTAAGAAGTCTACTACTGCGTCTAGAAGTGGCTGTACACCTTTGTTTTTGAAAGCAGACCCTGTAAAAACTGGCACAAAATCAAATTTCAAACAGCCTTTCCTTATACAAGCCAAAATATCTTTTTCTGATATCTCTTTTCCATTTAAATAGTCATCCATCAATTTTTCATCTTGTTCTACGGCTGTTTCTATTAATTCTTTTCTGTATTTTTCTGCTTGCTCTTTTAATTCGGCTGGAACGTCTACATATTCAAATTCTGCTCCAAGTTTCTCATCTTTCCATATAACTGCTTTCATTTTAACTAAATCTACAACACCCTTCAAAGCGGCTTCCATCCCAACTGGTATCTGCATAACTAAAGGTTTTGCTCCAAGTCTATCTTTAATCATCTCTACACAATTAAAAAAGTCAGCTCCAGTTCTGTCCAATTTGTTTACAAAGCAAATTCTTGGTACTTTATATTTATCGGCCTGTCTCCAAACTGTTTCTGATTGTGGTTCTACACCAGCAACCCCATCAAAAACTGCAACGGCTCCGTCAAGAACTTTTAAAGACCTCTCTACCTCAATAGTAAAATCAACATGTCCCGGTGTGTCTATAATGTTTATTCTATGCTCTCTCCAAAAACATGTTGTGGCAGCCGATGTAATGGTAATTCCTCTTTCTTGTTCTTGTTCCATCCAATCCATTGTTGCAGCACCGTCGTGTACTTCACCAATTTTGTGGCTCTTTCCTGTATAATATAAAATTCTTTCAGTAGTTGTTGTTTTACCTGCATCTATGTGGGCCATGATGCCAATGTTTCTATATTTTTCTAAAGTGTGAGATCTAGGCATTGTTTACCATCTGAAGTGAGCGAAAGCCTTGTTTGACTCTGCCATTTTGTGAGTATCTTCTCTTTTTTTTACTGCTGAACCTTTATTTTGAGATGCATCCATAATTTCAAAGTAAAGTTTTTCTGACATTGATTTGTTTTTTCTTTTTCGCGATGCTGATAAAATCCATCTAAGCGCAAGAGCCTGAGATCTATTTGATTTGACCTCTACTGGCACTTGATATGTTGCACCACCAACTCTTCTTGATCTAACTTCTAAATTTGGCTTTACATTACTGACTGCAGAATTAAATGTTTTTATAGGATCTAAATTTTTATTTTTAATTCTATCCATTGCTGTATATAAAATTTTTTCTGCTGATGATCTTTTTCCATCATACATGATTGCATTAATAAACTTAGAAACTGTCATAGATTTATATTTGGGATCAGGATAATGTTTTCTTCTAGGAGCTTTTCGTTTTCTGGACATGGAGTTTATTATTTCGGTTTTTTTGCGCCGTATAAAGAACGCCTTTTTTTTCTATTAGTAACACCTTGAGCATCAAGATTGCCTCTGAGAACATGGTATCGTACTCCTGGTAAATCTTTTACTCTACCTCCTCTAATTAATACTACTGAGTGCTCTTGAAGATTATGTCCTTCGCCAGGAATATATGCTGTAACCTCAAAACCATTTGACAATCTAACTCTTGCCACTTTTCTTAAGGCTGAATTAGGTTTTTTTGGAGTTGTTGTGTAAACTTTTGTGCAGACGCCTCTTTTCAAAGGTTGTTTCTCTAGAGCAGGAACTTTGTTTCTAGACAAAGGTTTAACTCTAGGTTTTTTTAATAACTGGTTTATCGTAGTCATTTCTATATTTTTAGATTAATAGTAAGAGTATAGGATGGACATCCTCACTTTTTAGTTATTGTTTAAGGTCCAAAATAACCTTACTTTTAACTATTAAAATTGCGCTAAACTAACATTGAAGTGATAAAAGTCAATAAGTAATAGGGCTAAAAACTCTTTAAAATGCTCAACTTTTTTCTATTTTTGTTGTGGACTTTCGACTGGGTTATTTTCTAGCTCTTGTTTCTTAATTTCAGCCAATCTTATCTTGTCTTGCTCTCTTGCTTCGTTATCTAATTTATTTTTAACAAAACCTGTACCAGCAGGTATTAGCCTTCCTACTATTACGTTTTCTTTTAAACCTTCTAGATTGTCTACTTTACCTTTGATTGCAGCATCCGTTAAAACTCTTGTAGTTTCTTGAAACGATGCAGCGGATATAAACGAATTTGTTTGCAAAGAAGCCTTTGTTATACCTAGCAAAACTCTTTCTCCTTTAGCAGGTTTTTTATTTTCTTTTTTTAGGTCTTCGTTAATTTGATCGAAGTAAATTCTATCGACGGTTTCTCCATTTAAAAAGTTGGAATCCCCAGAGTCTTTGATTTCGACTTTTTTCAACATTTGTCTAACTATAGTTTCTATATGTTTGTCATTTATAACAACACCTTGCATCCTGTAAACCTCTTGGACCTCACTAACAAAATATTCAGTCAGTGACTCAACACCCAAAATTCTTAAAATATCATGTGGTGCGGGACTTCCGTCTAATAAATACTCTCCTCTTTTAATTTTTTCTCCTTGATTAAAATTAATATGTTTTCCCTTTGGTATAAGATAATTAGAGCTTTCTCCTTTGTCAGTTACTATTGATATTTTTTGTTTGCCTCTTACCTCTTTGCCAAATTGAATAATGCCATCATTCTCTGCAATTATAGCGCTGTCTTTTGGTCTTCTTGCTTCAAATAATTCAGCAACTCTCGGAAGACCTCCTGTAATATCTTTGGTTTTAGAAGTTTCTTTTGGTAACCTTGCTAGAACATCACCTGCTGAAATTTTTTGACCATCTTTAACTGAAAGAATAGAGTCTGGAACCAAATAATATCTTGCTTCATTTTGATCGGCTTTTTTAATAACTTCGCCTTCAGAGTTTCTTAGAGTTATTCTTGGTTTCAGGTCTGAATTTTTTGATTGAGATTTCCAATCTATAACTGATTTGACTGATATACCAGTAGCATCATCTGTTGTTTCAGCAAGAGAAGCTCCATCGACTAAGTCCATATAGCTAACTATCCCACTTGTCTCTGCAATAACTGGTAAGGTATAAGGGTCCCACTCGCATATTTTTTTGCCCTTAGGAACTTTGTCATCTTGTTTGAAAAGAATTTTAGAACCATATGGAACTTTATAGAGGGCTAATTGTCTTCCGTTTTCATCCTCAAGTGAAAGCTGTGTATTTCTTCCCATTATAATTATGTTGTTTTTTGAATCTTTTATTAAATTTTTATTGGAAATTTTTAAAATTCCTTCAGTTGCTGAAATAACCGAAGACTGCTCTTTAATTTGTGCTGTACCACCAACGTGGAAAGTTCGCATTGTTAACTGTGTACCTGGTTCTCCAATAGATTGGGCAGCTATCATACCAATTGCTTCTCCAATGCTGACGATTTTTCCTCTAGACAAATCTCTTCCGTAACACATTGCACACACACCTTTTTTAGATCCACAAGTTATAACTGAATAAACTTGAATAGCTTTAACTCCAGCAGCATCTATTTTTTCACATATGTTTTCATCTATCATTTCTTTTTCTTTAACAATCAATTCTCCTGTTAATGGATTTTTTACATTTTCAGCTGACACACGTCCAAGTACTCTTTCAGATAAACTAACTAGTACGTTACCTCCTTCGATAATCTCAGACAACTTTATTGAAGATCGAGATTTAGGATCACATTCAGGCTTTGTTACTTGTAAATCTTGAGCAACATCACAAAGTCTTCTTGTTAAGTAACCAGAGTTAGCAGTTTTTAAAGCTGTATCAGCAAGACCTTTTCTTGCTCCGTGAGTTGAATTGAAATATTCTAAAACTGTTAAACCTTCTTTGAAATTAGAAATTATAGGTGTTTCAATAATTTCCCCTGAAGGTTTGGCAATTAAACCACGCATACCAGCTAATTGCTTCATTTGTGCTGGTGAACCTCTTGCTCCAGAGTCGGCCATCATAAAAACTGAGTTCGTTTCTATTCTTCCATCAGGATATCTTTTTTCAGCAGATGAAATTTCTTTCATCATCTCATTTGCTATGGAGTCTGTGCATTTTGACCAAACATCTACAACTTTATTATATTTTTCTCCTCTAGTTATGAAGCCGTCTTGATACTGTTTTTCATAGTCTTCTATGAGTTTCTTGGTGTCGTTTACCAATTTTTCTTTTGTTTTCGGAATAATAAGATCTTCTTTACCAAAAGATATTCCTGCTTTGAATGCATGTTTAAATCCAAGATCCTTGATTTTATCACAAAAAAGTACCGTTTCTTTTTGGCCGCAATACCTATAAACAATATCAATTATTTCAGATACAGCTTTTTTGGTTAAGATCCTATTGGTCAAAGAAAATTTAATTTTAAAATGTTTTGGTAAAGTTTCTGCTAGCAAAAATCTTCCTGCTGTACTTTTATACTTTTCTTTAACAGTTTTTCCATCCTTATCTACAGTAATGAATTGAGAAATAATTTTTGAATGTACGCTGATTTTATTATCTTCTAGGGCATTAACTATCTCATCAACGTTTGAAAATATACCAACTGGTTTGCTCTCTTCTTTATCTTTAGATTGAGATAGATAATAGAGTCCCAAAACTATATCTTGGCTCGGAACTATAATTGGCTTACCATTTGAGGGGCTAAGTATATTGTTTGTAGACATCATTAGAACTCTAGCTTCGATTTGAGCTTCAAAACTTAGTGGAATATGCACCGCCATTTGATCGCCGTCAAAATCAGCGTTAAAAGCTGCGCAGACTAAAGGGTGGAGTTCAATTGCATTTCCCTCTATTAACTTTGCCTCGAATGCTTGGACCCCTAATCTATGTAGAGTAGGTGCTCTGTTAAGTAAGATTGGATGCTCTCTTATAATATGTTCTAAAGCATCCCAAACTTCAGGTTTTTGCTTTTCAACCATTTTTTTAGCTTGTTTAATAGTTGTTGCTAAGCCTAATTTATCTAGTCTCGCATACAAAAAAGGTTTGAAAAGTTCTAAAGCCATTTTTTTTGGCAATCCACATTGATGTAATTTTAATTCTGGTCCTACTACAATCACTGATCTTCCAGAATAATCTACTCTTTTCCCTAATAGATTTTGTCTGAATCTACCTTGTTTTCCTTTTAACATTTCTGCTAAGGATTTTAACGGTCTTTTTCCAGTACCTGTAATAACTCTTCCTCTTCTTCCGTTATCAAATAAAGCATCAACGGATTCTTGAAGCATTCTTTTTTCATTTCTAACTATTATATCCGGAGCTTTTAGGTCCATTAATCTTTTCAATCGATTATTTCTGTTTATAACTCTTCGATATAAATCATTAAGATCAGAAGTAGCAAACCTGCCTCCATCAAGAGGTACTAAAGGTCTAAGTTCAGGTGGAATTACTGGAACTGTAGTTAAAATCATATCTTCAGGTTTATTTCCTGACTCAATAAATGACTCTAAGAGCTTTAATCTTTTTAGGGTTCTTTCCTCCGTAACCTTAGATTTGATTTCTTTTAAGGAATTTCTTAATTTGTCTCTCTCTTTTTTTAAGTCCATGCTGATTAATATTTCTCTAACTGCTTCAGCTCCGATTCCTGCAGTAAATCCATCTTCGCCGTATTTCTCTTGAGATTTTAAATATTCTTCCTCAGACAATAGTTGACCTTTTTTTAGCTCTGTAAGGCCAGGTTCTATAACTATGAAGCTTTCAAAATATAAAACTTTTTCTACTTCTTTTAATTTCATATCAATTGATAAAGATATTCTGCTTGGAAGTGATTTTAAAAACCAAATATGTGCAACGGGAGATGCTAGATCGATATGGCCCATTCTTTCTCTTCTAACCTTCGATTTGGTAACTTCGACTCCACATTTTTCACAAACAATACCTCTAAATTTCATCCTCTTATATTTTCCACACAAACATTCATAATCTTTAACTGGACCAAAAATTCGTGCGCAGAACAAACCATCTTTTTCTGGTCTAAAAGTTCTATAGTTGATAGTTTCTGGTTTTTTTATTTCTCCCCATGACCAAGATTTAATTTTGTCAGGACTAGCAAGAGTTATTTTCAAAAAATTTAGATCTTTTTCCGAAAGAGATGTTTTGGTAACTTTTTTTATATTTTTTTCCATTGTTTTAATTTAATTCAATATTTAATCCCAGTGCTCTAATTTCCTTAATAAGAACGTTGAAAGACTCAGGTATACCTGACTCAAAATTATGGTCGCCTTTAACGATTGTTTCGTATACTTTAGTTCTTCCTGCAACATCATCTGATTTAACTGTTAAAATTTCCTGTAGAGTATAAGAAGCACCATAAGCTTCGAGTGCCCAAACTTCCATTTCTCCAAACCTTTGACCTCCAGATTGTGCTTTGCCTCCAAGTGGTTGTTGCGTAACTAAACTATAAGGCCCAGTTGATCGTGCGTGTATTTTGTCTTCGACAAGATGGTGGAGTTTTAACATATAAATAATTCCAACAGTTACTGGTCTATCAAATTTTTGGCCAGTTTTACCATCCCAAAGGTTTGTTTGGCCTGTGCTAGGAAGGTTTGCTGTTTCTAACATTTTGGTTATATCTTGCGTTGAAGCACCATCAAAAACTGGGGTAGAAATTGGAACACCATTAGATAAATTTGAACAGAGTTCTACAAATTCTTTTTTATCTAAGTTTTTTATAACTTTCTTATAACTATTTTCCCCATATATCGTTTCAAGTGTTTTTCTTAAGTCTTTATCTGTTTGATTCTTGAGGTAGGAATTAAGCAATATTTTAACTTTTTCTCCAAGTTCTGAACACGACCAGCCCAAATGCGTTTCTAATATTTGTCCAACATTCATACGGCTAGGAACTCCTAAAGGATTGAGTACAATATCTACAGGCTTGCCATTTTCCATATAAGGCATGTCTTCAACAGGTACAATTTTACTTATAACACCTTTGTTTCCATGTCTTCCAGCCATCTTGTCACCAGGCATAAGTCTTCTCTTAACAGCAACAAAAACTTTTACAACGCTCATTACGGTAGGTAGTAAATCATCACCTTGTCTAATTTTTAAAACTTTGTCTTCAAATCTTGATTGGATATCCTTATGAGCATCTTCAAATTGATTTTGTATTTGAAAAACTTTACTATTAACAGTTTGGTTTTCGAATTTAAGTTTGAAGTAATCACGAACACTGAGACTCATGAGTTCTTCTTTATTAATG
>MDTA01228627.1_pt1 | contig 15005 bp, 14 predicted proteins | sample 811151 | NCBI WGS metagenome assembly MDTA01 (sample SAMN05326648, study PRJNA326480) | marine metagenome | isolation source: seawater | place: Indian Ocean: South | collected 2010 | reverse complement strand
CTGATATTTCAGCTGCATTAATGAGTATCAATGCAGTAAAAGGTGTAAATATTGGATCAGGTATGAATGCAGCTTTTTTGAGTGGTGAAGAAAACTCTGATGAAATTAGAAAAAGTTCTGGAAAAATAAAATTTAAAACTAATCATGCTGGTGGAATTCTTGGAGGAATTTCATCAGGTCAAGATATTATTGCTTCTTTCGCTGTAAAGCCAACTTCCTCTATTTTAACTAGTCGAGAAACTATTGATAAGAAGGGTAAAAATACAAAAATTTCTGTTAAAGGACGACACGATCCATGCGTAGGAATTAGAGCAGTACCTATCGGTGAAGCAATGATAAGCTGTGTTTTACTTGATCATTTATTAATGCACAGAGCACAGTGTGGTTAATTAGAAATCTTATTTCTATTTTTAGCTAAAATGATATTTGAATTTAGTGTCTCCTCAACCTTGTTGACTATAGATGAACTATCCAAACCTGCAGTTTGGTACATTCTTTCAGGTGTATCTTGATCAATAAAGATATCTGGTAAGATCATAGATCTAAATTTTAAACCTCTATCAAATACCCCTCTACCTGATAAAAATTGCATTACATGAGATCCAAAACCACCTATGGACCCTTCTTCAATAGTTATGAACACCTCATGATTAGATGCCGCTTCCATAATTAGTTTCTCATCTAATGGTTTTGAAAATCTTGCATCAATAATCGTACAGTCAATTCCTTTTTTTAAAAGTTTTTCTGAGGCTTTTTTGCATTCTTCTAGTCTTGCACCGAAATTTATTAGAGCTACTTTTTTTCCCTCTTTAATTATCCTTCCTTTTCCAATTTCAAGAGTCTCCCTAATAGAAGGTAACTCAATTCCAATTCCTTTACCTCTAGGATATCTAAAAGCACACGGGCGATCATTTATATTTACTGAGGTATTTATCATTTTAACTAATTCAGACTCATCGCTTGCTGCCATTACAATAAAATTTGGTAAAGTTGAAAGATAAGTAATATCAAAAGAACCGGCATGTGTTGGTCCATCTGCGCCAACTAGGCCCGCACGGTCAATGGCAAATCTTACTGGTAAAGATTGTAAGGCGACGTCATGGACTACTTGATCGTAAGCTCTTTGCAAAAAAGTAGAGTAAATTGCTGCATAAGGCTTAAAGCCCTCTGTCGCTAATCCAGCTGCAAAAGTGACCGCATGTTGTTCTGCTATTCCTACATCAAAAGTTCTCTCAGGAAATTTTTTCTCAAATAAATTCAAACCTGTTCCTGACGGCATAGCTCCTGTGATACCTATAATTTTTGTATCTTGCTCTGCATGTTTTATTAAAGTTTCAGCAAAAACTTTTGTGTAAGACGGTATATTTGAATTTGATTTAGCTTGCTCTCCAGTGGAAACATTAAATTTAGATACCCCGTGATATTTATCACCAGAGTCTTCTGCAGGTTTATATCCTTTTCCTTTTTGCGTTCTAACGTGCACTAATACAGGTCCTTGATGATTGGAGTTTTTTACATTTTCAAAAATTTGAACTAAATTTTCAACATCATGACCGTCTATTGGTCCTACATAATAAAAACCTAGTTCACTAAATAATGTGCCTCCAGTAACGATATTTCTCAGCAAATCTTCTGCCTTACCAGCTTTCTGGCTAAACCTTTTTGAAAAAGATGAAATAATCATTTTTATGGTCTCTCTTAAACTAAAATATAATTTACCAGATAAAAGCTTTGCTAAATATTTACTCATTGCTCCAACAGGTCTCGCTATGGACATATCGTTATCATTTAAGATTACTATTAATTTTGACTTTAGCGCACCAGCATTATTCATTGCTTCATAAGCCATACCTGCACTCATCGCTCCATCACCGATAACAGCTATTACATTATTGTTATTGTTAGATAATTTTTTTGCGACTGCAATTCCTAAAGTAGAGGAAATAGAAGTTGAGCTATGTGCTGCACCAAAAGGGTCATATTCGCTCTCTGTTCGTTTGGTAAAACCTGATAGGCCTCCACCCTTTCGAAGAGTTTTAATTTTATCTCTTCTACCGGTTATTATTTTATGTGGGTAACACTGATGACTCACATCCCAAACTAATTTATCTTTAGGTGTATCAAAAACATAGTGCAAAGCTACGGTCAGCTCTACTACACCTAAACCTGCACCTAGATGTCCTCCAGTTTCAGAAACTACATCAATTAATTCATTTCTTAATTCATCTGAAATTTGTCTAAGATCGTTTTTCTCAAATTTTCTTAAATCAGCAGGAAAGTTTATTTGTTTGATAAGTCTAACCATTAAAATTTTCTTTCTAAAATAAATTCAATTGTACTAGTCAACTCTTTTGCTTTTTTTCCATGTTTTTCTAATTTACGCAATATTTTTTTCTTTAAATTTTTTGCGTACAAATAAGCTTTTTTTTCTCCCATTAAATTTAATAATGTTGATTTACCTTTTTTTTTATCTTTTTTTAATGGTTTTCCCACTAAAAGTTTTGAACCTCTTTTATCTAGCAAATCATCCGCTAATTGAAACAATAAACCTATTTCCTCTCCAAGATTGCTTAAAAAGAATTTTTCCTTTTTGGATTTATTAGCTATTATTCCTACCGCATATAAACAAAAGTTAAATAATTTTCCTGTTTTTTTCTTTTGCATATCTATAATTTCAGCAATTTTCTTATTTTTGTTTTCAAATTTCAAATCTAAATCTTGTCCGCCAGCAATTCCTGTATGCCCTGAACAACTTGCCAAAGATTTTATAATTTCATTTTTCATTTTAGAATTAAGTGTATATTTCTTATCCGATATGATTTCAAAAGCTAAAGTAAGTAACGAGCTTCCAGCTAAAACTGCAGAAGCCTCTCCAAATTTAATGTGAGTTGCAGGTTTGCCCCTTCTAATCTTGTCATTATCCATGCAAGGTAAATCATCATGAATTAATGAATATGAATGAATACATTCTACTGCTGCGCAAATATTTATAAGCTTTTTTTCACTAAGATTAAATATTTTTCCAAAATCAAAAATTATAGTCGATCTAATTTTTTTACCGCCAGATATAACGCCGTATTTCATTGGTTTAACAAGAAGAGATTTTTTTTGTTTTTGAAGATAATCAATTAAAAATTCGTCAATTTTTTTAGCATTTCTAATTAATTTTTTTTTAATCATTAATTTTTTTTTTCTGAAAATTCTTTAAACTTTTTTTTAAATAGTTGGTCAATATGTTTATTAAGTAGAATTAACCTCTGATAATCGCTAATCGACTCGTTTAAATTGGCATCTTGTTTTTCTAATTTACTTAATATTTTATCAATTTCGTCTCTAGTTTCTTTTAATGATTTACTTTTAATATCAGCTGGAATATTTTCAATTTTCATTTATTAAATAATATTTACAATATGAAAAATAGCTATTCAAATATATTTTCTTTTAATAAAAAAAATATCAAAAAGTCCGTTGATAATTTAAATAATGGCAATATTATTGGTTTGCCCACAGAAACAGTATATGGTTTAGGTGGAAATGCCTATTCAAGAAGCTCAGTACAAAAAATATTCAAGTTAAAAAGTAGACCTAAAGCAAACCCATTAATTATTCATTATTACAAATCTAAAGATATTTTAAATGATGTTATTATTAATGAAAATTTTAAAAAGCTTTATAAGCAGTTTTGTCCAGGACCAATTACATTTATTTTAAAAAAAAAAGTAGGATCAAAAATACATCCTCTTGCTTGCGCGAAATTAGAAACTGTGGCAATAAGATTTCCCAAACATAAAATTGCCAGGTCTATTTTAAAAAAAATTGATTTTCCATTAGCAATGCCAAGTGCTAATAAATCTACAAATGTCAGCCCAGTCAAAGCTGAGCATGTTTTTGACGAATTTAAAAAGAAGATAAAATTAATTATTAATGGCGGGAAGTGCAAAATTGGAATTGAGTCAACAGTAATTGATTTAACTGATTTTCCAAAAATTTTAAGACCTGGTATTATTGATAAAAAAAAAATAGAGATGATATTAAAAAAGAAAATTAAAAATAGATCTTCAAATAATAAAATTAGATCCCCAGGTATGTTAAAAAAACACTATTCACCTGGAATACCTGTTTTAATTAATCAAAAAAAATATGATGGAAAAAGTGCTTTTATTTATCTTGGAAAAAAATATAAAAATAGAAAAAATTTTTTTAGTTTAAGTAAGAGTCTTAACCTAGATGAAGCGGCATCAAATTTATATAAAATTTTTAGATTAGTTAAAAAAAAGGGCTTTAAAAAAATTCAAATTGATAAAATCCCTGTTCGAGGATCTGGAATAGCGATAAATGATAGAATAAAAAGGGCGTCAAAAACTTAAATGAAGTTAGAAGTAAAAAAACTTATTAAAAATTTTAAATCCACTATTGCTGTAAATAATATTAGCTTTAAAATTGAAAAAAATAGTACTTTAGGCCTGCTAGGTCCAAACGGTTGTGGAAAAACTACATCAATTGGTATGATGCTTGGTTTAATTACCCCGTCTAGTGGAGAAATTTTAATAGATGGAATTAAATTAAATTCAAAAAATAGAATAAAATTACTAAGTTTAATGAACTTTGCTTCTCCTTATATAGAGCTTCCTAAAAAACTTACAGTTAAACAAAATCTAGATGTCTATGCTAGATTATATGGAGTCATTAATAAAGCTGAGAGGATTGAAGAATTAGTTGAAGATCTTAATTTGAATAAATTTTTAAACAGAAATACTGGTGAACTATCTTCGGGTCAAAAAAATAGAGTTTCACTGGCAAAATCACTTATAAATAAACCTAAACTACTTTTTTTAGATGAACCAACAGCAAGTTTAGATCCAGATGTGGGTGATTTTGTAAGAGAGTATTTAGAAAAATATAAAAATAAAAATGAACTTACTATTTTATTGGCTTCCCATAATATGAATGAAGTAGAAAGATTATGTAACAAAATCATAATGATGAAGCAGGGAAAAATTGTTGACGAGGGAACTTGTAAAGAATTAATTAATAAACACGGAAGAAAAAATTTAGAGGACACTTTTTTAAAAATCGCAAGGAGTAAAAATGAATTGGAATAAAATATATGCTTTAAGCCTTAGACATATTTATTTAATAAAAGGATCTTTTCCAAGAATTCTTGACTTAATTTACTGGCCAACTATTCAAATATTTCTTTGGGGATTTATTTCAAAATTTTTTACTTTAAGTTCAACTTACTTTGAAAATACTGTAGGTATAATTTTAAGTGCAGCTATTCTTTACGATTTTTTATTTAGGTCTAGCATTAGTTATAATATGATGTTTCTTGAAGAAATTTGGAGCAGAAATTTTACTAATCTTTTTATAGCACCGATAAAAATAAGTGAGATTATCTCCGCATTAACTTTTACAGCTATTTTTAGAACCTTAATTGGTTTAGTCCCTGCTGCGCTTTTGGCTATACCTCTCTTTGGTGTTTCGATTTTTAAGATAGGCCTACCGTTAATCCTTTTGTTAACATCGCTGTACATTTTTGGGGTAACGTTAGGTCTTCTTGTAACTTCTGGTTTGGTTAGATTTGGTCCATCTTTTGAAAACATCGCGTGGGCTAGTTTATTTTTCTTGGCTCCACTTGGATGTGTTTATTACCCTGTCGAAATTTTACCTGAATGGCTTCAATCAATAGCTAAAATTTTACCTTTAGTTCACTTATTTGAGGAGATGAGAAACATATTGATTGAAAATACAATTAATTATTTTGCAGTTTTAAAAGCATGTATAATTTCTTTAATGTATTTTGTTGTGGGTGTAATTGTATTTTATTGCTCGTACAATAATGCAAAGCTAAGAGGAACTTTAATTAATATGGGGGAATAGTTGCATAAATTTATTGATAAAATTAAAAAATTTGAAAGTAAGCCATTCATAGTAAGCAACTTTTTGAATAAAGAAGAAGTAATTTTATTTCAAGATCTTTACATGACACTTCCTATTGAAATAGACAATAAAAGACAAAAAATAATAAAAAAAAAATGGTCAAAAGAATTCAATAAAGACTTGCAAAATACTTATATTCAAAAATTAAAAAAAGTCATACCTGACTTTAAAATGGACAATCCCAAAACAAAAAATGGTTCAGAAAGCTTAGGGTTATTTCAAGAAAGCTATAAACCTGTAACATTACATGTCGATACAGGATTTGATTTTGAAAAAATAATTTATAAACAAACTTTGTTGCCTTTGTCAAACAAAGGGGAAACTATAATTTTTAAAAATCGTTTTTATGGTTGTTCAACAACATTCTCAATTGATCCAGAGGAACTTTTAGCAGAGGGTTATAATAAAAGATCTTCTGAACATTTAAATTTGTATTCATCCAAGGATTTTAATAAAGATATGCATAAAGAATATTTAAGCCATGAGGATATAAATAACTTAAAAGGGTTGGAAGTCGAGATGATTTTTGAGTGGAAATTGGGAGATCTACTAATATTTGACAGATCAAATTTACATTGTTCATCAACAAATATTAACGTGAAAAAACTTGGTTTTACGACCTCAACAAAAAAATTATGAAATTAATAGATTGCTTTATGTATTTTGATGAAGATCTGGTTTTAGATATCAGGCTTAACACTCTTAGTGATAAAGTAGATAAATTTATAATAGTAGAGGCAACAAAAAATCACGCGGGTGAAGATAAAAAATTAAATTTCAAAATTGAAAACTTTTCAAAATTTAAGGATAAAATTAGTTATATTGTAGTAGATGATATGCCAGTTAATGTTGTATCACCAAAAAAAGGTTGGCATGAAAATCATACTAGAGATCAATTTCAAAGAAATGCAATAGAAAGAGGTTATAGAGACTTTAGTGATGAAGATCTAATTATGATTTCTGACATAGATGAAATACCAAATCCAAAAAAGTTTGAAGAATTTAATGTTAAAAATAAATATGCTTGTTTTTTACAAAAAAATTTTCAATCAAAAATTAATTTACTTAACATAAGTGATGAAGATTGGCCTGGAACTAAGATATGTAAAAAAAAGTATCTTAAATCACCTCAGTGGTTGAGAGATATAAAAACTAAAAAGAAACCTTTTTGGAAATTTTTTAGTAAAAAAATTCAATTAATAAATAATGGTGGGTGGCATTTTAGTTTTTTAAAAACTCCAGAGTCGATTAAAAATAAAATTATTTCATATTCCCATCAAGAACATAACAAAAAAGTGTTTACTGACACTGATTTAATTAAAAAAAGAATTTCACTTGGAGAAGATTTATTTCATAGAAAAATAAAATATAAAAAAATTGATGTTGATGAGTCTTTTCCAGAATATATATATAAAAACAAGGAAATGTTTAAAAATTGGATTACCTAAATTTGGTGCGCCGGATAGGAGTCGAACCCATAACCTCCGGAGCCGAAATCCGGCGCTCTATCCAGTTGAAGCTACCGGCGCAATGTAATTACTTTAAAGTAATTTATGAATAACACAATAAAATTTTTAGTTGATCAAAATAATAATGGAATGAGGCTTGATATTTTTTTATCTAAAAACATAAAAGAATTAACAAGATCATATATAAAAAAATTAATTAAAAATAACCAAGTTTTATTAAACAGTTCTAATTACTCCGAGCCATCAACAATAATAAGACATAAAGATGAAATAATAGTCGAAATATCAAAAGAAGATAAAATCAAACTAAAGCCAGAAAATATTCCATTAGATATATTATATGAAGACAAAGATATAATTGTTATTAATAAAATAAAAGGAATGGTTGTACATCCTGGAGCTGGAAACAAAAATAAAACTTTAGTTAACGCGCTATTGTTCAGATACAAAAATAAATTATCCGATTTAAGTGGAACCTTAAGACCTGGCATTGTTCATAGAATTGATAAAGAAACGAGTGGAATTTTGGTAGTTGCTAAAAATAATTTATCTCATGCTAATCTAGGAGTACAATTTAGCAAGCATACAGTGAAAAGAAAATATCTTTGTTTAGTATGGGGTGTTGTAAGACCGCTCAAAGGTAAAATTAATACATTAATAACTAGAGATAAAAGAAATCGACAATTAATGACTGTAAGTGATACAATTGGAAAAAAAGCCATTACAAATTATAAAACTCTTAAAATCTTTAATTTAAAAGATATTCCAAAAATAAGCTTAATAGAATGTGAATTAGAGACAGGTCGCACCCATCAAATTAGAGTTCATTTAAAATATAAAGGTTCATCATTACTTGGAGATAAACACTATGGAAAGAAAAATATTAAATTTAAAAAAATTAACAAAGATTTTTTTGATAATTTAAGTAAATTAACTGGACAAACTTTACATGCTAAAACATTGGAATTTATTCACCCTAGAACCAAAAAAAAAGTAAGTTTTAATTCTGATCTTCCTGAAAGTTTTAAAAAAATACTGGATTTACTTGAAAATTTAAGCTGTTGAAAAATCAAGATAAATATATAAATCAAGATTATGGATAAACAAAACAATTTAAGTAATCTTCCTGTTCCATCTGTTGGAGGGCTATCTATTTATTTAGCTCAGATTAAAAAATTTCCAATGCTTGATGCAGAAGAAGAGTATATGTTAGCAAAAAACTGGAGAGAAAACGGTAATTTGAAAGCGGCTCATAAGTTAGTTACTAGTCATCTAAGATTAGTAGCAAAAATTGCAATGGGCTATCGTGGTTATGGACTGCCTGTTAACGAATTAATTTCAGAGGGAAACTTAGGACTAATGCAAGCAGTTAAAAAATTTGATCCTGATAAAGGATTTAGACTAGCAACTTACGCTATGTGGTGGATTAAAGCTGCTATTCAAGAATACGTTTTAAGATCATGGAGTTTGGTAAAAATGGGGACAACTACAGCGCAAAAAAAACTTTTTTTTAATTTAAAAAAATTAAAAAACCAAATCGCTCCTGGGCAAGATGGTGATTTGAAAGAAGAACAGGTCACAGAAATTTCAAAAAGACTTGATGTGGATTCCGATGAGGTTGTAAATATGAATAGAAGAATGATGGGTCAAGAAAAATCACTTAACGATCCTATCAAAATTGGTGAAACAGATGAATGGCAGGACTGGTTGGTAGATGATAGTTTAGATCAAGAGTTAGTTATTTCACAAAAGCAAGAGTATGATGACAAAAAAGAATTATTAAATAGCGCAATGAAAATTTTAAATGAAAGAGAAAAGGAAATTATCGTTGCTAGAAGGCTCTCAGAAGAGCCAAAAACATTAGAAGAATTAAGCAAAAAGTATAAAATAAGTCGAGAAAGAATTAGACAAATAGAAACTAAGGCTTTTGAAAAACTACAAAAATCTATGATTAATGCTAATAAGTCAAAAAACTTATTAGCTGCAAATTAATTATTAAAAGGGTCTTCAACTAAAATTGTATCATCTCTTTCAGGACTAGTAGAAATACTAGAAATTTTAGCACCTACTAAATCCTCTAAGGCATGCACATATCTTTTTGCGTTATCAGGCAAATCTTTCAAATTTCTAATGCCTTGAGTATTTGTTTTCCATCCAGGAAAAGTTTTGTAAATCGGCTTTATCTTAAATTGATCTTCCGAAGCAGCTGGTAGATAATCAATTTTTTTTCCATTTAATTCGTACTGAATGCAAACTTTAATTTCATCTAATTCATCTAAAACATCAAGTTTTGTTAAGGCAATTCCATTTATGCCTGAAATTTTAATTGTTTGTCTAACTAAAACTCCATCAAACCAACCACACCTTCTTTTTCTCGCAGTTACCGTACCAAATTCTTTTCCTCTTCTGCCTAAACTCTCACCAGTTTCATCATTTAATTCAGTTGGAAACGGTCCACTGCCAACTCTAGTTGTATAAGCTTTAGTTATTCCTAATACATAATTAATTTTGTTTGGCCCTGATCCTGAGCCGGTTGCAGCCATTGCAGGAACAGTATTTGATGAAGTAACATAAGGGTAAGTTCCATGATCTACATCTAATAGTATTCCTTGCGCTCCCTCAAATAAAATTTTTTTCCTGTCATTATTAAATTCATCTAATCTTAACCAAACAGGTTGCGCAAATTTCAAGATTTCTGGTGCAATTTTTAATAATTCTTTTTTTAAATCATCTTTTGTATAAATCTTCTTGTTAAGACCTTTTCTAATGGCATTATGATGCAATAAAACATTTTCTAATCGATTATCTAAATTACTTTCAGATCTTAAATCCATAACTCTAATTGATCTTCTTCCTACTTTATCTTCATAACAAGGTCCTATGCCCCTTCTGGTTGTTCCGATTTTACCCTTACCTGCAGCATCCTCTCTTATCTCATCCATTTCTCGATGAAAGGGAAGTATAAGAGAAGCAGACTCTGAAATCATTAAGTTTTTAGAGGTAACTTCTATTCCTTGTTTTTTTATTTCATTAATTTCACTTAACAGAGCCCAAGGGTCTATCACAACTCCATTTCCAAGAATTGAAATTTTTCCCTTTCTTACTATACCTGAAGGCAATAACCTTAATTTAAAAACTTTCTTTTCAATTACTAAAGTATGTCCAGCGTTATGACCTCCTTGAAATCGCACAACAACATCAGCTTCACTCGAAAGCCAATCTACTATTTTGCCTTTTCCTTCGTCTCCCCATTGTGAACCAACTACAACAACATTTTTCATTTTTTAAATTTTTTGTCTAAAACGATAGAATTCAAATGATTTATTGGACCATTTCCTTTTCCTAAGTTTAAGTTAGATTTAATTGCTTCATTAACATATTTAATTCCAAGCTCACAAGATTTAATCAAATCTTTTCCACATGATAAATTTGCAGCTATAGCTGAAGACAAAGTGCATCCAGTTCCATGGGTATTTTTTGAATTATATTTTTTACTTTTAAATATCTTTATAATTTTTTTGTTGATAAAAACATCATACACATCTTTTGAATTCAAATGACCTCCTTTTATTAAAACATTTTTAGCACCTAGACTTATTAATATTTGACCAGCTTTTATCATATCATTTATTGATTTTATCTTGGTTTTAGTTAATATTTCTGCTTCAGGAATGTTTGGGGTGATTAGTAAAATTTTTTTTATTAATTTTTCTTTGATGTAGTTTACTGCGGTATTATTAACTAATTTAGCTCCTCCTTTAGCGACCATAACCGGGTCTAGAACAACTTTTTTAATTTTTATTTTTTTTAAGGATTTAATTATTGCTAAGATTACTTGCTTGGAATGTAACATTCCTATTTTAATTGCTTTTGGCTTAATGTCATTTGATGAAAATTCTATTTGATTAATTATTTCTCTTGGATTTATTGCTGTTATTGATTTAACTCCTGTTGTGTTTTGAGCAGTGACTGCCGTCAATGCTGTCATTGCATAACAACCTAAACATGTAACAGTTTTAATATCAGCTTGAATTCCAGCTCCACCTGAAGAATCTGAGCCAGCAATAATTAATACAATTGATTTTGGTTTCATTTTTAATGAATTGTTTTTTTTACAATATTAATACACTTATTTAATAAAGAATGATCGAATGATTCACACATAATTCTAACTTTAGGTTCTGTTCCGGAAGGCCTTACTAGAAATCTTCCTTTATTTTTAATTAACTCCTTTACTAATTTAATTGCATTCCTACATTTTTTTGACTCAATAACTTTTTTATCTTTAACTTTAATATTTAGAAGTTTTTGTGGTACAGATTCATATACTTTAAATATTTCACTAGCTAATTTGCCTTTTCTCATAGCAAACAAAGTTTCTAATGCTACTAAAAGACCGTCACCAGTAGTGGCATATTTACCTAATATTATATGGCCTGATTGCTCTCCACCAAGATTAAAATTATTTTTTTTCATCATTTCTTTAACGTATCTATCCCCAACTTTTGATCTCTTAAAATTGATATTTTCTTTTACAAAGAACTTTTCTAATCCGTAATTAGACATTAATGTTCCAACTACACCGCCTTTGAGGATTTTTTTTCTTTTCCATCTCTTAGCAATCATGGCTATTATCTGATCTCCATCAATAATTTGAGATTTTTCATCACACATTATTACTCTATCGGCATCACCATCCAGAGCTATTCCAAGATCTGCTTTGTATTTTTTTACATATTTTTTTATAACTTCAGGAAAAGTGGATCCGCAGTTTTGATTTATATTTAGGCCGTTGGGTTTTACGCCTATCGAGAATACTTTAGCCCCTAAATCAGATAATATTTTCGGGGCAGATTTATATCCAGCGCCATTAGCACAATCTAAAACTAAACGCATGCCTTGAAGGCAAAAATCATTAGGGAAATTTTTTTTTAAAATTTTTATATACCTCTCGTTACCATTTTCTAACCTTTTAACTCTTCCCAAAGTCTCAGGTTCAGATAAATGGTAAATGGTCTTTGTATCGATTAAGTTTTCAATTTTTTTTTCTATCTTATCGGATAATTTCATTCCATCAGGACCAAATAATTTTAATCCGTTATCATGAAATGGGTTGTGAGACGCCGTGATCATTATACCAAGGTTTGCTCTCATTTTTTTAGTAAGCATTGCCAATCCATTAGTTGGTAATGGTCCAAGTGTAAATATATGCATTCCTGCTGAGGCAAGACCGGATACTAAAGCTGGCTCAAGCGTATATCCAGATAATCGTGTATCTTTTGCTATTATTGCAATTTGTTTTTTTTTTTTTAAATTCTTAAAATAAGTTCCTGCTGCCAGTCCAAATTTGAAAAATTTCTCACCATTAATATTTCCGATATTAACTGTTCCCCTTATCCCGTCCGTACCAAAATATTTTTTTTTCATTGATTATTTAATAAAGTTTCATAAACAAGTAGGCTTTGCTTAACTTCTGCTACATTATGTATTCTAAAAATTTTTACTCCTTGTAAAAGTGAAAAAATTATTGAAGATATGGTGCCCCCAATTCTTTCCTTAGTATCATAATTAGCAGTAATTTGGTTAATAAATCTTTTTCTAGAAGTGCCAATTAATATAGGAAAACCAAGCGAATGAAATAAAGAAATTTTGTTAATAATCATCAAATTATGTTTCAAGTTTTTTCCGAAACCAATACCTGGATCTAAAATTAATTTTCCTCTGTACCTATCTTTTTTGAACTTTTTAATTTCATTCTCAAAAAAATCGTAAATATCTAATAATACGTTGTTATATGTTGGGTTATTTTGCATATTTTGTGGTGTGCCTTTCATATGGTGAATAATTTTCCATAAATTTTTGTTTTTAATTAATTCAAAAGATTTTTGGTCAAATTTAAAACAAGAAACATCATTGATTACATCTACATTTTTTTTAATACAATAATTCATTACCAAAGATTTTCTGGTATCAATAGACAGTAACGTTTTAGTAAATTTTTTTTTGAATATATCGATAATATTTTTTACTCTTTTAAGCTCATTTTTTTGGGGAATTATTTTTGATCCAGGTCTAGTTGACTCACCTCCTATATCTATTATATCGGCGCCATTTGCTATCATTTTTCTAATTCTGTGAACTGCTTTTTTTGTTGTATTAAATCTACCACCATCTGAGAAGCTATCAGGTGTCATATTTAAGATACCCATAAGTAAATGTTTGTTGTTTTTTATTAACAATCTTTTTGAAGTAATTTTTTTAATATCTTCAGATATTTTTTTTTTTAATTCTACAGGTAATTTATTGATTTTTTTTATGCTAATTATCTTTGAGGATACCTTTTTTTTATCTCTAGTGAAAATTTCAATTTGATTAAATGATAAAGAATTATCTCCACAAAGCGGTAATGTTAATTTTTTGCTAATTAATTGTCTTGAAGTAGAACCATAGAAAAAATTACACGCCCGTGTGTAATATTTTCTCATGTTTTATATTGCTGGCTTTGGTTTTAATCCTAGCGAACCAAGAGCAGATGATGTTTTGCCATCATCTTCGTCTTCTTCTTTAAAAGACCTTGTTGGTTTTATATTTTTAAGAATTAAATCTCTGATCTCATCACCTGATAGAGTTTCGTATATTAAAAGAGCTTTGGCTAATTTATGTAAATCATCAATTTTATCTGTTAAAACTTTTCTCGCTCGTTCATATCCAGTATCAACGATCTTTTTTACCTCTAAGTCAATTTTTTTAGCTGTTTCCTCTGACATGTTTTGTTGTTTGGTTACAGATCTTCCTAAAAATACTTCTTCTTCGTTTTCACCATAGGCTAAAGGACCTAACTCTTTGCTCATTCCATATTTTGTAACCATATTTTTCGCCATTTTGGTAGCCATATCAATATCTGAAGATGCTCCTGATGTAACTTTGTCATGACCAAAAATTATCTCTTCAGCTATTCTTCCTCCCATCGCTACAGCTATATCAGAATACATTTTTTCTCTAGTAACTGACAATTGATCTCTCTCCGGCAATCTCATAACCATACCCAAAGCTCTTCCTCGTGGAATAATTGTAGCTTTGTGTATTGGGTCTGACGCTTTCTCATTAAGTGCGACTATGGCGTGACCACCCTCATGATAAGCAGTAAGTTTTTTTTCATCCTCTGACATAACCATTGATCTTCTCTCTGCTCCCATCATTACTTTATCTTTTGCTTCTTCTATGTCGGACATTGTTACCACTCTTTTATTTTTTCTTGCTGCAAGCAAAGCGGACTCATTTATCAAATTTGCTAGATCTGCCCCTGAGAATCCAGGTGTTCCTCTTGCTATTGTTCTTAATTTGACATCTGGTCCAGTACTAATTTTTTTTACATGCACTTTAAGAATAGCCTCTCTGCCAATAATATCAGGATTACCGACCACAACCTGTCTATCAAATCTACCTGGTCTTAATAAAGCAGGGTCAAGTACATCTGGTCTATTAGTTGCTGCTATTAAAATTATTCCCTCATTTGTATCAAAGCCATCCATTTCTACCAATAATTGATTGAGGGTTTGCTCTCTTTCATCATTTCCTCCTCCCAGTCCTGCGCCT
>MDTA01163008.1_pt1 | contig 15005 bp, 12 predicted proteins | sample 811151 | NCBI WGS metagenome assembly MDTA01 (sample SAMN05326648, study PRJNA326480) | marine metagenome | isolation source: seawater | place: Indian Ocean: South | collected 2010 | reverse complement strand
TCTTTATCACTTGGCGGTTCATTGGCTATGGTGGCGATTATTGCAAAACATGAAATTGTTTTAGCGATTGTTGGTGGTTTGTTTGTTTTAGAAACTGTTTCTGTTATTATTCAAGTTATTTCCTTTAAATTAACTGGTAAAAGAATTTTTAAAATGGCGCCTATACACCATCACTTTGAACAAAAAGGTTGGGCTGAATCAACAATAGTAATAAGATTTTGGATCATTGCAATTATTTTAGCTTTAATTGGATTAGCGACATTAAAATTACGATAATTGATGCTACAAAACAATATTTTGAATTTAAAAAAAAAAATATTTTTAATATACGGATTAGGTACTACCGGAAGATCTGTAATAAAATTCTTTAAAGAGCAAAAAATAAAAAATTTCTTTGTTTGGGACGATAATACAAGAATAAGAAAAAAAATTTATAAAGGCAAATCTTATAATCTCAAAAAATATTTAGATAAAGTTGATTATATTGTTTTAAGCCCTGGCGTAAGTTTAAAAAAAAGTAAATTTAAAGAAGATTTGTTAAAGTTTAAAAGTAAAATAATTACTGACATTGATTTACTATATTTATTTAATAAAAAATTTAAATCTATTGTTGTAACTGGAACTAATGGCAAATCTACAACTTGTAAAATAATCGAACATTTACTTAAAAAAAATAGATTTAAAGTTGAACTAGGAGGAAATATTGGAACTCCAGTTTTAAATCTCAAAATAAAGAAAAATAATTTTATTGTAATTGAAGCTTCATCGTTTCAACTCGCTTACTCAAAATTTTTACATCCAAATTATGCTATACTACTGAATATTACAAATGATCATATTGATTGGCATGGTTCCATGAAACATTATGTCGATTCAAAACTAAATATATTCAAACTACAAAAAAAAAATGATTTTGCTTTATTTAATAAGGAGTTTTTAAAACTTTTTAAATCAAAAAAATTTTTAAGTAAAATAACGTTAGTTAATTCAAAAGAATATATAAGTATTAAGCAACGAATTAACAATTTATATTTGTCATCTAACATTAACAATGAAAATATGAGCTATGTTTATAGATTATCCAAATTATTAAAAATAAAAAAGGATTCTTTTATTAAATCAATTAATTCATTTGTTGGACTACCACATAGATACGAATTATTTTTGAAAAGAAATGGTACCAATTTTGTTAATGACTCCAAAGCCACTAGTTTTCAAGCATCGAAATTTGCATTGTCTTGTAGTAAAAATATTTATTGGATATTAGGTGGTTTGCCAAAAGTAAAAGATAAAATTGATTTAACTGGTATAAAAAAAAATATTATTAAAACTTATATTATTGGAAAAAGCACAGGTTTTTTTAAGAATCAATTAAAAAGTAAAGTAAAACTTTCTATCGAAAAAAATTTAAAGAAAGCAATCATTCAAGCGTTGATCGATGTAAAATTAATGAAAAAACCTAATTGTACTATTTTATTGAGTCCTAGTGCAGCCTCGTTTGATCAATTTAAGAATTTTGAAGCTAGAGGAATTGAATTCAAGAAATTATGTAAAAAATATGCAAAAAAATTTATTTAAATTTGATTTAAATGATTATTGGAGAAATATTGATAAAAAGATATTATTCGGTTTTTTATTATTATTTTTTTTAGGTATATTTTTTTCTTTTTCATCAACATCATCATTAGCAGGTGAGAGACTTAATAAAGATAATTACTTCTTTTTTTCAAAACACCTTATATTTTCTTTTTTAGCAATTTCTATTATGTTTTTTATCTCAATTATTGAAACATCTTTGTTAAAAAAAACAATCTTACCACTTTATGTCCTTTTTTTTATTCTTTTAATTTTAGTTCCTGTGTTAGGTGTGGAAGTTAAAGGTGCAAAGAGGTGGTTAAATTTTTATATCTTTAGACTACAGCCAATTGAGTTTTTAAAACCCTTTTTTATTTTGGCAACAGTTAAAGTTTTAACCCTTAACCAGTTCCAAAATTCTCAAATAAGGTATTTATTCAGCTTTTTGCTTTTAACTTCAGTTATTATTCTATTGATTGATCAGCCAGATCTTGGCCAATCCATTTTATTAATTGGGAGTTGGATAGCTACAGTATTTATTTCAGGTGTAAGCCTTACATATATTTTCAGTTTTTTATTTATTTTTTCACTTTCCTTGGGGGGTCTCTTATTTTTATTACCAGAAAAATTTGGTTATATAATCAATCGATTAGTTACATTTTTTGATCCCTCAAAAGGAGATAATTTTCAGTCAACAAAAGCATTAGATGCTATTAAGCAAGGTGGGTTAAAAGGACAAGGTATGGGAGAAGGTATTTTAAAAGATAGTGTTCCAGAGGCTCATACTGATTACATAATTGCTATCATATCTGAGGAGTACGGTTCAATTATTTCAATTCTTATTATAATCATTTTTTTGTTTATTGCTTTTAGAATAATAAAAAATTGCATTCTTAAAAATGATCAATTTTTAAAAGTCTCATTATGTGGCCTTGCATCTTTACTTATCTTTCAGACGTTTATTCATATTGGGGTAAATACAAGTTTGTTACCAACCACTGGTATGACTTTGCCTTTTTTAAGTTATGGTGGTTCATCTTTAATTGGAAGTTCTATTCTGGCAGGAATAATATTAAATTATACAAAAAATCAACTGGACACAGATGAATAAAACAAAAAAAATTATTATTGCAACAGGTGGAACGGGTGGACATGTTATACCGGCATATTGTTTAGCTAAGCATTTTAAAGCTAAAAACATTGGTGTTGAAATTACCTCTGATAAAAGGGGCATTAAATATTTGAAAGAAAATAAAGAAATTAAAACAACAACAATAATGTCATCTTCTTTAAACAGTAAAGGTATTTTCAAATTTATTTACTCATTATTAGCTATTGTCATTTCAATTGTCAGAGCATTCTTTTTTTTACTATTTAATAGACCAAATCTTATTTTTGGTATGGGTGGTTATTCTTCATTTCCAGTATGTATTTCTGCGAAGATGCTTGGGATACCATTTGTTATTTATGAAAATAATTTACATATTGGTAAGGCAAACAAGTTTTTATTACCCTTTGCAAAAAAGATCTTTTTATCTTTTAAAGAATGTGATGGTATTGCTGAAAAATATCAAAATAAAATATTATTGATAGGAAATATAATTAGAAAAGAAATATTAAATATAGAATCTAATTTCAACAAGACCAACTCTGAAAGTAAAAGTTTGAAAATTTTGATTTTAGGAGGAAGTCAAGCAGCAAAAATTTTTGCAGAAAAATTGCCAAATATTTTTAAAAAATGTAAAGATGTTGGAATAAAGATTAAAATTTTTCAACAATGTACAGCTGATCAGATTTTTTTGTTAGAATCATTTTACAATAACTTAAAGATTGAAAATGAAATATTCAATTTTAGTGAAAATATTGTGAAATATTTTAACCACGCTGATATTGCGATTACAAGATCTGGTTCATCAATGTTGGCTGAATTGATAAACTCTAGAATTCCCTTTATAACTGTACCTCTACCTACTTCAGCAGACAACCATCAACTAAAAAATGCTATTTATTATCAAAAAAAAGGTTATAGCTATTTAATTGAAGAAAAAGATCTAGATACGAAAGTTTTTAAACTTATAAATAGTGTTTATGAGAACAGGTCAATTTTACAACAAATTAAAACTAAACAAAGTCAATTTTCAGACAAAAATGTTTATGAAAATATTGATAAAGAAATAAATAATTTCATATGAAAAATATTAGAATAGGTCAAAAAGAAATAGTCCACTTTATAGGCATAGGTGGAATTGGTATGAGCGGGTTAGCTCAAGTGATGAAAACAATGGGTTTTAACATACAGGGAAGTGATCAAAACAAAAATAAGATTATTTCAAATTGTCTCAAAGCAGGAATTAAAGTTTTTAAGGGACATGCTAAAAAAAATATTAATAACGCAACGATTGTGGTTAGATCTTCAGCTATAAAAGATAATAATATTGAAATTAAATCAGCAAAAAAAAGAAAAATTCCAATCTATTCTAGGGCACAAGTTTTAGCAGACGTAGTTAAACTTAAAAAGAATATAATTATCACTGGGTCCCATGGAAAAACGACAACAACTTCATTAGTTGCAAAAATTTTGTCAGATCAAAAACTTGATCCCACGATTATTAATGGAGGAGTTATAAATTCCTTTCAAAATAATGCAAAGTTAGGAAAAGGTGAATGGGCGATTTTAGAGGCAGATGAATCTGACGGAAGTTTTTTGAAACTTCCAATAAATTATTCCATTATTACTAATATAGATTATGAACATTTAGATTATTATAAAAGTTACAAAAATTTAGAAGACGCGTTTATAAAATTTATTAATAAAACTCCACCAATAGGAAAATGTTTAATTTGTATTGACAACAAAAATATTAAGAAAATATTAAAAAAAATTAGCAATAAGAATATATTGACTTATGGTTTTGATAAAAAAGCCGACTACAGAATTAATAAAGTAAAATACGAATTAGATCATACTTTATTCAATTTACATTACAAAAATTTAAGAAATAAAAAGGTGATAACAAAAAACATTAACTTGAAATTAATTGGTCAACATAACGTTTTAAACGCAACTGCAGCGATAGCAGTTTGTATTAAATTGGGGGTAAATATTAAAATAATTAAAAGAGCTTTAAAAAATTTTAGTGGAGTACAAAGAAGGATGACAAAAATTTTTAAAAGAGGAAATAATCAATTCTTTGATGATTATGCACATCATCCAACTGAGATTTCATCAATTCTGGATGGAGTAAGCCAAGTGTATCATAAACAAAAAATTATTTCAGTGTTTGAACCACATAGATATTCAAGAGTAACTTCATTAAAAGATTCATTTTCTAAATCATTTATTAAATCTAATTTGGTTTTGATGTGTCCTATTTATGCTGCGGGGGAAAAAAAACATTCAAAATTTAATTATCTAAGTTTTGCTAAATTAATTTCAAAAAATTCAAAAACTCAAGTAATTTTAGTTAAAGATCAAAAAGATTTAACAAATTATCTTAAAAAAAATTTAGTAAACGATGAAATAGTAATCGGAATGGGTGCTGGTGCAATCTCTAATTGGATGAGAGAATTAAAAACAAATTTATGAATTTAAATAAAGATACTCTGTTAAAAAAATTTGGAAAAAATATAATTTTTGAGGAAAAATTATCAAAATATAGCTGGTTCAATCTGGGAGGACCTGCTGATATTTTTTTTAGACCTGAAAATAAAGCACAACTAGTAGAATTTCTAAAAAATTTTAAAGAAAAAAATATAAATTTCAATATTTTGGGTGCAGGATCAAACACACTTATAAGGGATGCTGGGGTTGAGGGAGTAGTAATTAAATTAGGTTCAAAGTTTTCTAATATAAAATTAATAGATGAAAATACGATAGAGGCAGGTGCAGCTTTATTAGATAAAAAAGTTTCTGATTTTGCAAAAGAGAATAATATTGGCAAACTTGAATTCCTGTCTTGTATACCTGGATCTATTGGTGGAGCTGTAATTATGAATAGCGGATGTTATGGAAGTGATATTTCTGAGATTTTATATTCAATTAAAGTATTAGATTTAAATGGTAATGAAAAAGAAATAAAAAGAAATGATATTAAATTTTTTTATAGAGGATCTAATCTTTTAAAAAACTACATAATTTTGTCAGTAATATTGAAGGGAACTACTTCAAAAAAGGAATTAATAGAGGAAAAACAAAATTTACTCATAAGAAAAAAAAAAGAGTCACAACCCAATCAAATAAAAACTGGAGGAAGTACTTTCAAAAATAGCAGTGGAAAAAAGGCATGGATGTTAATAAAGGAGTCAGGTTGCGATAAACTATATGTTGGAGACGCAAAGATTTCTGAAAAACATTGTAATTTTTTTGTTAATAATGGAAAAGCAAAGTCTTCAGATATTGAAAAATTAATCAATCAGGTAAAAAATGAAGTTTTTACTAAAACAGGAGTTAATCTCGAATTAGAAATAAAGATAATTGGAAATGAAAAATAAAAGAATTCTAATAGTCCTTGGCGGCACTTCAGGTGAGAGAAAAGTGAGTTTAGAAAGTGGAAAAGCTTGTTTTAGATCTTTAAAAAAAAATGGTTACAAAGTTTCAACTTTTGATCCACAAAAAAAACCCTTAAACTTAATTGATAAAAATAAAACTGATGTAATTTTCAATGCATTACATGGAAAAGACGGTGAAGATGGTATCGCACAAAGTTATTTTGAATACCTAAAAATACCTTATACACATTCGGGAGTGGTGAGCTCTTATAATTCAATGAACAAAATAATTTCAAAAGAAATATTTAAAAAAAATAATATAAGATCTCCTAAATATTTTGTTTTAGAGCGTCACGAATTAACAAAATCTAAATTAAAAAAAATGATAAGAATTAAAAAGATGAAATTTCCAATAGTTGTTAAACCAATAAATGAAGGATCAAGCATTGGAGTAAAAATATGTAAAAATATATCAGCTCTTTTTAATTCTTCAAAATCACTTTTTAAAGATTATACCGAATTAGTTTTTGAGAAGTATATTGGAGGTCAGGAAATTCAAGTAGCAGTTATCAACAATATCCCACTTGGAGCTATTGAACTAAAACCTAAACGTCAATTTTACGATTACAAAGCAAAATATTCAAGAGCAGCAAAAACAAAACATATTATGCCAGCAAACTTAAAAAAACAAAAATATTTTGAGGCTCTTAAAATTGCAAAGATAGCACATAAAGCACTTTGTTGTAAGGGTGTTACAAGATCTGACTTTAAATTTTTTAATAATAAATTTTATTTACTAGAAATTAATACTCAACCCGGTATGACAAATTTATCTTTAGTTCCTGAGATAGCAAATTATTGCGGAATATCATTTGATAAGTTAGTAGAAAAGATATTGCTAAGTGCCAGCATAAATAAATGAAAAAAAAACATGTTTTATCAATTGTTTTCTTAATTTTTCTTACAACTTATACTCCTAATAATAGTCCTATAAATAATTTTAAATTAAATATAAAAAAAATTGAAGTTGAAAATATAAAGGCCTTTCAAAAAAATGAAATATTAGAAAAATTGTCTTATTTATATAATGAAAATTTATTTATTTTAGATACAAAAAAAATTGAAGAAAAATTGTCTAGTGAAAACTATATAGAGACTTTCGTTATTAAAAAAATATTTCCAGACATTATTAAGATTATTATTACTGAAAAAAAACCAATAGCCATAATACAAATAAAAAAAGAAAAATTTTATATATCAAATAAAGGAAGCCTATTTGATTACAAAGATCTTAATGAATATAACAATTTGCCAGTAGTTTTTGGAAAAGGAAAAAATTTTTTTAAACTATACACAAGTCTTTTAGAAATGAAATTTCCAATAGAAAAAATTAAAACTTTTTACTTTTTTGAAGCTGGAAGATGGGACTTAATCATGACAGACGGAAAAGTTATTAAGCTTCCTATAAGTGATTATATATTTAGCCTAGAGAGTTTTATGAAATCGAGTATAAATAGTAATTTCGATAAGTATCGAATATTTGATTATAGAATAAAAGATCAATTAATTTTAAATTAAATTATGATTAATGATGAACCAATTCTTCTCGTAGAACTAAATAAAGATAATTTAATTTTTGTTGCTGGCAAATATGATGAGGAGCAAAACTTTAAGATAGTTGAAAAATTAATCTCTGTTAATGATGGAATAGGTAACCACAAATTTTCAAGTCTAGAAAAGGTTACAGATTCAGTAAAAAAAAATATTTCTAAAATTGAACAAAGTTTGAATTATGTTTTTAAAGAAATTATAATTATTTTGGATAACTTCAATTATTCATCTTTAAATATTTCTGGTTTCAAAAAATTAAATGGTTCTCAGGTTTTAAAAGAAAATATTTCTTATATTCTCAATTCTTTAAAATCAGCAGTTTTAGATAATGAAAAGAATAAAACTATATTGCATATTTTTAATTCAAAAAGTGTACTTGATGGAAAAAGGGTTGATAATTTGCCTATAGGTTTATTTGGGAATTTCTATGTTCATGAGCTTTCTTTTTTTCTAATAGAAAACAATGAACTTAAAAATATAAAACAAATCTTCTCAAAATTTAACATAAGTGTAAAAAAAATATTTATAAAAAGTTTTATAGAGGGAACACAATTAATAAATAAGAAGAAAACAAATACCTTTTTTAAAATCAATATTTACAAAGATTATTCAAATTTGGTTTTTTATGACAGAGGTGCACTTGTTTATTTTGAAAAATTTAGTTTTGGATCTAATATTATATTAAAAGATATATCTAAAGTATGTTCTATTGATTTAGAAATTATAAACAAAATACTTAATGATAACATGTTTGTAGAAAAACATTTTCAAGAAGAAGAATATTTGGATGAAAAATACTTTGTAAATATAAATTTTAGAAAAATAAGAAAAAAATTAATTTTAGAAATTGCATATTCAAGAATTAACGAGATTTGTAATATCATTTTAAATAAAAATATAAATTTAAAAACTATTTTAAATTTTGACAACTTTATCTATTTAAACATTGAAGATACCCTACTTAAAAAAAATTTTGCTGAATTGTTTAAAAAATCGCTTTTTAAATTTTTAAAAGAGAACATTCAATTAGAGGAAAAAATTGATTTAACGTCAAATTTTGTTAGCGCAGCAGACCTTTCACTATACGGATGGAATAAAGAGGCTATACCTGTAACACAAACAAAAAACTCATTAATAACTAGGCTTTTTAAGTCAATTTTTGGTTAATTATTGTTTTTTTTTGAAACATTTGTTGTTTTAATTACTTAACTTCAATTCTGTATAACCTTTTTGATGTACGAAATTTTTCAAAAAACCATTGCAAAATCAATTTCATTCGAAGGAATAGGTCTGCACTCTGGTAAAATAGCTAAAGTACAACTAAAGCCAGGATTAGAGGGCCAGGGTATTGTTTTCAAAAGATCAGATTTAACAGAAAATAATTTTATAAAAGCAGAATATAGCAATGTTTCATCAGCTAAACTTTGTACAACTTTAGAAAACTCAGAAGGTGTGAAAGTATCTACCGTAGAACATTTATTAGCAGCATTTTATATCGCAGGTATTGATAACGTTTTAGTGGAAATTAATAGTGACGAAGTTCCTATTATGGACGGATCTTCAAAAGTATTTTTAGATATTTTAGCAAAAACGGAAATAAGAAAACAAAATAAAAAAAGAAAATTTTTAAAAATTATTGATGAAGTAAAACTTGAAGATAATGGTAGAAAAATATCAATCGAACCAAATGAAGAAGGATTTGAAGTTGAATTCCAACTTAACTACTTAAATAAAATAATCGGAAATCAGAAAAATTCAGTAAATTTTTCTGATGAAAATTTAGAAGATATTTATTCTTCTAGAACATTTTGTTTGTATGAAGATATTGAAAAAATTAAAAAAAATGGATTAGCTAAAGGCGGATCTTTAGAGAACGCTATAGTGGTTGACGATAAAAAGATTATAAACAAAGAAGGTTTAAGAAATAAGAAAGAATTTGTTAATCATAAAATTTTGGACTTAGCAGGAGACTTTGTTTTATCTGGTTATAGAATTTTGGGTAAAGTAAAATGCTATCAAGGTGGCCACCAATTATCTAATTTGTTTTTAAGGAAACTGCTTAAAACTAAATCTTCATTTGTCGAAGTTGAGTTAAACCATATTAAGTTAACTGAAAAAGCGCAATTATCTCAAGTAGCTAAATTAGCTGTGAACGCTTAATATCATTAAAATTTACGATTCTGTCTTAATTTGCTATTAATCAGTTTATGATAAATAGAATAGTTTTAATTTTTTTTTTAATCTTATATTTAACCGCATGTTCTAAAAATAACGCTGAACTAAGACCAGAAGAAGGTAAAGATCCTTACGTATTATACCAAGAAGGATTTGAAGCTTTTGAAAACGGAGACTATTTTTTTGCAAATAAAAAATTCTCTGAAGCTGAATTAAATTTTGAAAAAGTAGAATTTGCAGCAAAGTCAGCTATTATGTCTAGCTTCTCTTTATATGGAATTAATTTTTATTCGGATGCACTCGAAAATTTGGAAAGATATCTTAAAAAATATCCAGCAGATAAAAATGTTATTTACGCACATTACTTAATTGCAATAATATATTATGAACAAATTGCTGATGAAAAAAAAGATCTCAAACCCTTAATAGATGCGGATGCAAAAATAGATTTTTTTATAAACAAATTCCCAAATACTGATTATGCAATAGATTTAAAATTTAAAAAAGATTTAATACAAAATCAATTGGCTGCTAAAGAAATGTATGTTGCTAAGTATTACATTGAAACACAAAAATGGATCCCTGCAATTAATAGACTCAAGATTATATTAAAAGATTATCAGAAAACAGTTTTTATTGAAGAAGCTTTACACAGACTTGTAGAAATTCATTATTACTTAGGCCTCGAAGAAGAGGCTAAAAAATATGCTCAAATTTTAGGGTATAATTATAACTCAAGCAAGTGGTTCGAACAGTCATATAAGGTATTTAATAAAGACTATAAAATACAAAAGAAAATGGATACAGGAAAAAAAGATGAAAATTTCTTTAAGAAAATTTTAAAAAAAATAAAATAATTTTTGAAATGAAAAATACAGAATTAATTAAGTTATATAAAAAAAAAATTAAGGAATTAAAGAAACACAATGAATTATACTTTCAACAAGATAATCCAAAAATATCAGATAATAAATATGATAAACTTAAACAAGAAATATTAAAATTAGAAAACGAATATTCTTATATTAAAAATTTAAATTTATCTGAAAAAATTGTAGGTTCTCCTCCGTCTAATAAATTTCAAAAAATTAAACATTTGAAACCTATGTTATCCCTTTCTAATGCTTTTGATGAAAAAAACATGAAGGATTTTTTGTCAAAAATTAACAATTTTTTAAATATATCACAAAAAAATATTGAACTTTCTTCAGAACCCAAAATAGATGGTATTTCATCAACGCTAATTTATGAAAATGGAATATTAACAAAAGGTTTATCTAGAGGTGACGGTATAACGGGAGAAGATATTTTAGAAAATCTCAAGACCATTAAAGATATTCCGAAAGTGATAAAAGGAAAAAATATTCCTTCTATTTTAGAGGTAAGAGCAGAGATATATATTGGAAAAAAAGATTTTAATAATATCAAAGGTAATTTTGCAAATCCAAGAAATGCTGCCGGAGGATCTTTAAGACAAAAAAAGTCTTCCGAAACAGCTAAAATTCCTCTTAAATATTTCGCCTATGGCTTTGGTGTAATTGAACCAATGACTTTTAAAACCCAATCAGAATTTTTAACTGAAATAAAAAACTGGGGATTTATTACTAATCCTTTAACAAAAGTTGTCAAAAATCTTAAAGAAATAGAATTTCAACATTCAAGTATTGACTCCATGAGATCTACCTTAGACTATGATATTGATGGACTTGTCTATAAAGTTAATGATCTAAAGTTACAATCTAGATTAGGAAATACGTCAAATTCACCACGTTGGGCTATTGCGTACAAGTTTTCTGCTGAAAAAGCTTTTACCAAAATTAAAGATATTGTAATTCAAGTTGGTAGAACCGGAGCGATAACCCCAGTTGCAAAGGTTGAGCCAGTTACGGTTGGAGGAGTAGTTGTTTCTAATGCTACATTGCATAATGAAGATGAAATTAATAGAAAAGACATAAGAATTGGTGACACTGTTCAAATTCAAAGAGCAGGAGATGTAATACCTCAAGTTATTTCAGTAGAGATAAAAAAAAGACCTCAAAATACAAAAAAATTTATTTTTCCTAATACGTGTCTTTGCGGATCTGTTACTCGCAAGGAAATAAACAAATCGACAAAGAAAGCTGATGCTGTAAGACGATGCTTTAGAGGGTACGAGTGTGATTACATTGCAAAAGAGAGACTAAAACATATTGTTTCTAAAGAAGCCTTTAATATTGATGGATTAGGAAAAAAAGTTATTGATCAATTTTGGCAACTTAATTTAATTAGAAAACCATCTGATATTTTTGTAATAAATTATGAAAAAGTTAAACCACTAGAAGGCTGGGGGGAATTATCTATTAAAAATTTAAAAAATGCCATTAACAAATCTAGAAAAATTTTACTTAATAGATTTATATTCTCAATAGGAATTAGACATATTGGTCAAGAAAATGCAAAAATTTTAGCAGATTTTTTTAATACAATTGAGAAATTTTCAGATTTATTTGTAGAGAAGCATAGAAAAAATATTTTAATTAATTTATCAGAGCTTGATGGAATTGGACAAATTCAAATTGACTCAATTGATAATTTTTTCTCGAACAAAAAGAATGTTGAAATTGTAAAAAATCTAATAAGCAAGTTGAAAATAGACAGATATGAAACGAAAAGCACAAAAGGGAAATTCTCAAATCAAACTTTAATGTTTACTGGGGGATTTGAAAAAATGAGTAGATCTGAGGCCAAATCATTAGTTGAAAACAATGGAGGTAAAGTTTTAGGAACAGTTTCAAAAAAATTGAATATTTTAGTTATCGGCAACTCAAAGCCTACAAAAAACAAAATAGAAAAAGCAAAACAACTTAAAATAAAAATTTTGAAGGAACAAGATTGGTATAAAATTTTAAATCTTTGATCAAGCTTGCTTAAGTTCTATTAATTCAGATTTTGTCATGAAATTTTTAAGACTAGCAAAAACTTTTTTGTGATAGTTGTTTAACCAAAGTATTTCATTTTCTTTTAGAATATTTTTATTTATTAGAGATTTGTCTATTGGAGCCATCGTGAGATTATCAAAAAATATTCTATTTTTGATTTTTTTAACTCTAATAAGGTTTTCTATCCTAATTCCAAAACTGTTATTTTCATAATAGCCCGGTTCATTTGAGATGATCACACCTTCTTTAAACTTTATTTTATTTTTTTTAGAAATTGCGTGTGGTCCTTCATGAACATTTAAAAAATAACCTACACCATGCCCAGTACCATGGGCATAATCTAAATCTAATTTTCTTAATGGTTTTCTTGCTACCGAGTCAATTTGACTACCCAATGTTTTTTTGTTTAATTTATAACTTGCAACTGCGATATGACTTTTTAAAACACTTGTAAAAATATCTTTTATTCGTTGATTATTATTACTTAATGAAATAGTTCTTGTTACATCCGTGGTACCGAAATTATATTGTCCACCAGAGTCAACTAAATAAATATCTCCTTTTCTTAATTTTCTGTTAGTTTTTTTTGTAGCTTTATAATGAATAATTGATCCATTAGGACCGGACCCTGAAATTGTAGGAAAACTCAAAAACTTAAAATTTTTATTTTTTTTTCTAAAATTTAATAATTTATTTTGAGCACTAATTTCAGTAATGTTGTTTTTCAAATAATTATTTTTGACCCAGAATAAAAACTTTGTTAAAGCCGCTCCATCACAAAAATGAGAAATAATTGTATTATGAATTTCCTTTTTTGTCTTAAAAGACTTTAAATTGTAGATAGGGTCAGTTGTACATACAATTGAATTATTTTTTTTTAAAATATTTTCAAATGATACCGAACAAGAATTAGAGTCTATTAAAGCTTTTTTATTTTTTACACTTGTAAGAAAATTTTCGATAAATTTAATATCATTAAACTTTATATTGCTAAATTTTTTTCTAAAAGCTTTATTAATTTTTTTCAAATTACAAAAAAAATATACACCTTTCTTTTTGTCAATAACAACATAGGCGTTAGGCAAAGGTGAATATTCCGAGTCTCTTCCTCTTATATTTAATATCCAGGCAACATTTTCAGCAGCAGTTATAAAATGAAAATCTACACCCTTCTTTTTATAAAATTTTGTTAATTTCTTAAATTTAAATTTGTATGAGTGTCCAATCGCTTTTTTTGGTAAAATATAAAAATTATTTAAAACTTCCTTTTTTGAATTATTCCATAATTTATCTATTAAATTTTCTTTTACATAAATAAGATTGCATTTTGCTCTATTAAAAAAAAAATTTAAATTTTTTTTTGTATGTAGCGAAGGATCAAATCCTATATTCAATTTTTTATTTAGGACATCGGCTGGTAATTTATTTGGTATAGTTAAGATCTTAAAATTTTTACCGCATTGAATGTTAGCTTGAAGAGTATATCTGCCATCAACAAAAAGGTAATTTTTATTTCTTAAAATTAACGCAATACCAAAAGACCCTGAAAAATTTGTTAAATATTTAAGTCTATCTTTGTTATTAGGAACATATTCATTAAAAAATTCGTCATTTTTAGGCACAATATATCCATCTAATCTTTTTTTTATAATCAATTTTTTTAAAAACCTTATTTTTTCCATTTTAACATTTTGTTTTTTCTATATCTGTCCCAACCCGGACTTCTATACTCTTCGTCAAAACTAATTGAATTATCTTGATTGAAATCAAATTCATCAATTGACTTATCGAAATTTACCTCATTTTTTTCTATCCCGCTTTCTGGCATTTCATTAATAAATCTAGACGGTAAAGCATCCATCCAATCTCCATGATAGGCCCTTTTCATTGCAAAAGATAAATAGGCCTCTTTTTTTGCTCTCGTAATTCCTACATAAGCTAACCTTCTCTCTTCTTCTAAGGCAAAGTCACCTTTTTCCTCTAATGATTTTTGATGAGGAAACAATCCTTCTTCCCAACCTGGTAAAAAAACTACATCAAACTCTAAACCTTTTGCAGCGTGCATAGTCATGAGATTAACTTTTGCACCTTCCCACTCTTGATCAATTGAAGTAGCTAGTGAGACATGTTCTAAGAAACTTTGTAAGCTTTCATAATCTTGCATTGCTCTTAATAATTCTTTTAAATTTTCTAGTCTATTTTCGTTTTCTAAATCTTTTTTATTTTTTAACATGGCTG